>Ga0335085_10000979_pt1 | contig 68291 bp, 44 predicted proteins | sample Lox_Sample_45_FD_206712 | JGI IMG/M metagenome (GOLD analysis project Ga0335085, IMG submission 206712) | Soil microbial communities from Loxahatchee National Wildlife Refuge, Florida, United States - Lox_Sample_4.5 | ecosystem: Environmental > Terrestrial > Soil > Wetlands | place: USA... | reverse complement strand
TCTCATTTTATCTCTGGACTGGTCACGTGACTTTGATCTAAGCGGTGCACAGAAAGCAATGGAAAAGGCCGCTTCTAAATATTCTGATCAATTGAAAGGATACACGTTTTACTCATCATTCAATTATGCTGACATGACCTTCGGATTTGATCATTTCGATTTGAAACAGTGGCGACCTATCGACTGGTTTTTCACTGACAAGAAAATTGCAACGAAGTCCGCAGTAATTTGGGATGATGCATATACCTCGGGAATCAAGGTCTCTTTCAATCGCCTGATGGCTGATGATCGTTTGCAGTTGCTCGACACTTTCGAAGCGAAAAATTGGTTTGGCGGCTCCAATGAAACTGCCGTATTTGTTTACAGGACAGACACGACCAGCTGGAAGGTCACTGACATTCTTTACTCGAATGATTTTGAAAATGAAAATTTCAGCGGACGCGATTCCTCAGTTGCTTTCAGCGGAAAATGGTCTGCCCGCGTTGAAGCAAAAAATCAATTCTCACCAAACCTTACGCTTCCAATCAGCAAGCTTACATTTTCTTTACCGGCTACACTTCAATTCAGCGGTGCATTTTACGCTGAAAAAATACCTTCTCAGCGCGCAGATCATCCCATGCTGGTGATCTCGCTCGATCACGACAACAAGTTTGATTACTGGACCGGAGTCGATGTCATGGACTACATGACGAAAGAAAGAGAGTGGAACCAGGTTTCATTTCATCTCACCATTCCATCCGCCAATGACACTGCGGATGCGTTGCACGTTTATCTCTGGAATCCGCACCCGCTTGCCATAAACATGGATGACCTCAAAGTGGAGCGGCTTGAAAAACAATGATCGTTTCCGTTCTTATGATGAATGTGTATGTTTGAAGTTGCATTTACCACATGAAAAAAATTCTTCTCTTCATTTTCATCGCAGCAAATTTGACTCAATCAGTATTTGCTCAGGTGGTTACCAAAACTTTCAACACACCGGCCATTCAGGCATTCGCGAAAGGAAAAACGTATGCCATCCTCACCAATGATGACGGTTTCAATCAATGGTGGCAATCCACATTGCAGAAAGTCTGGACAAGCAGTGATTTGAACTTTATTCCGGCAACCTCGCTGGACTCCATAGTTATAAGTGACAAAAATATTTTTCTGTTTGCGCAGGCAAAAGATGATCGAACGGCTGCTGTTCATTTGCTGAACAGCGATGACATCACCAAGAAAAAAGAATTTTACGTGGTGCTCACACAGGGTGGCTACAAGCAATCGAAACTTCTTTTCACACCTGCAACCACCGGACCTAAAGTCATCGGTTCATTCCGTTTTGCTCCGGACCGTGCTGATCTCACTGCCGGAATGTTCGAGTGTGAAATGCTGCTGGCATTGCTGAATCAATCCGTGCAAGTAATCGTTGATTCGAAAATCAAGAGTGAAGTAAAAGACTCCGTGAAGTATGTCATCACGGATCCGAATGCTGATCAGATAAAAGACAAAACACTTCTCATCAACAGAGCTTACAATGACGGAAGTATTGCGCTCGAGGGAAAACCGATCATAAGCGATAAGGTACTGAACGACTACCCTTATCCTTATCAAATAGTGGGAAAAGATTCGGTGAATGACTTGGTGAATGACGGATCAAATTACGCTTATCTGTTTTTCTATTTTCCCTCTCAATATTTAAAAACGACTGACGATGTCGGTGATATTCTCGTGTACGATCCTTCGCAGAAAAAATTCCTGTACTTCGATGACAATATGGATGGACCGTGGTTCGACAAATCCAAACTCAAGGATATGATCTACGCCATCAAATCAAGGTGATCACAAATCGCTTCATGTTTGAATTTTCCTCTCAACGTATTCAGTATAATCGACCAGCTTCTGCTTGTATTCCTCATTCATCAAATGGGAAGAGATAATGAAGTCGGCTGAAGATCGGTTACAAGCCGCAGGAATATTGTAGAGAACGGAAATTCTCAGCAGTGCTTTCACATCCACATCGTGCGGCTGCGGCTCCATCGGATCCCAAAAGAAAATCAGCACATCAACCTTTCCCTCGGCGATCATCGCGCCAAGTTGCTGATCGCCGCCGAGCGGGCCGGACTTAAGTTTTGTCATTGGGAACTTCAGAGATTGCCCCTTCGTAAGATTTTTTGAAATGGCTTCTTCAACCAAACGCCCTGTGGTGCCAGTGCATATTATTTCGTGGTTCAGCAGAAGCCGCCAGTTCCATCCTACCCACTCTGCCAAATCTTTTTTGCGGTTGTCGTGAGCAACGAGGGCAATTCTTTTTACAATGTCCATTTTCTCTGTGAAAATTTTCTGCAAAGAAAAAGAATCCCGGGTGCATCAAGCGAGCTGATACATTTTTCCGGGAAGTGATTTCACCACTCCTTTGAATTCAAGATTTAGAAGTGCGGCCGCAAGTTCGCTTCCGAACAACATTGATTTTTCGCTGAGCGCATCTACATGAAGCCCGCCGGTTTCTCTCAAAGCATCAGCAATCTTCTTTTCATTTTCATCGAGCTCGATAAACAATTCTTTTTGCTTTGGGGCTGAAGTCTTCGCCTCCTTCCACTGCAGAAACGTTGCAATATCATCAGCGTTTTCAATCAGCGATGCTTTGTTCATTCTGATAAAATAATTGCATCCTGCAGAAAATTTTTCTCCCACATTTCCCGGAATGCAAAACACTTCGCGGTTGTAATTGTTTGCAATTTCTGCTGTAATAAGTGCGCCGCCGTCAATCGCCGATTCAATCACAACAGTAGCATCTGAAATTCCGGCCACAATTCGATTTCTCTTCGGGAAATTTTGCGGATCAAAATCGTCAGTGCTCTTGAATTCAGTGAGCAAACCTCCGCACTCGAGCATTTTCACAGCAGTAGCGCGATGCGCGCCCGGATACAAACGATTCAAACCATGTGCAAGCACACCTATGGTTTGCAAATCACTTTTTACTGCGGCTCGATGAGCGGCAATATCAATTCCGTAGGCAAGCCCGCTCACAATTGTTACACTGTATGGTTTCAATCCTTCAATAATTGCTTCAGTAATTTTCTTTCCATAATCCGTTGCCCGCCGTGTTCCGACAATGGCAATCATTCGTCCCTCATTCAAATTCAAATTTCCTTTTGAAAAAAGCATGATGGGTGAATCGGTCAACCCTTTCAATCGTGCGGGATAATTCTCATCGATGTAGAAATAGCAGGTGATATTGTTTTTCTCAATGAATGAGATTTCCTTCTCTACATCATTCCATCCATCGAAATTGAGAATGCTTTCCGCGCGCACCTCATCAATGCCTGGAATGCGAAGCAATTCTTTCTTCTTGGATTTGAAAATTTTTTCCGGCCCGCCGCAATAGCTTACAAGATTCTTAGCTGTAACATCCCCGATGTTAGGAATGAAAGTAAGAGCAAGTTGATGAAGCAGATTCTTATCCGGCATATTTTTTCGAAATGTAAAAAAACTAAAGATGAAATAATCCACGCATTGAAGGAGCTGCATTTCACAACTTCACTACTTTCGGCAGAGATAAAGCTCTCCGTGAAACAAATCTTAGTCTTTTACCTTCTGCTTGTTCTCTCTGAGAAATCTTTCTCTCAATATCCGAACCACTACGATCCCAATTCGCCTCCCAATGAATATCGTTCTTCATCCAATCCATTTTATTGGAAGAATAGAAAACCGTATGACGGTTACTGGCAACAGGATGTTTACTACAAGATCAATGCAAACATTGACGAGCGAACTGATATTATCACCGGCGAAGAATGGCTGACGTATTACAATAACTCACCGGACACTCTTCGATTTGTTTTTTTTCATCTGTATCAGCAGGCATTTGTGAAAGGCGGTCACATTGAAAATTTAAGCTCGGAGAACAATGTGAAGACAACATTCGGGCATTATGAATCGCAGGGCTTGGGTGAAATGGTTGAATCAATCAAAGCGAACGCACGTGATATGAACATGGAGGATTTCGGAATGAATGATGAAGTCGATCTTCAGCATGAGAATGATTTTTCAGTGATGAAAGTTTTTATTCCGAACGGAATTTTGCCAAACGATTCAATTCGCTTTCACATCAAATTCAAAACATATTTCGACTCGGGTTCAGAGCGCAGAAGAATGAAAAAATTTTCTTCATCAGGATTCACACACTATGATGGCGTGCACTGGTACCCCCGCATCTGTGTGTACGATCGCAAATTTGGATGGGACACCGATCAGCATCTCGGTCGCGAATTTTACGGTGATTTCGGAACGTATGATGTGCATCTCACTTTCGCCTCGGATTACATGGTAGGCGCAACAGGCACCTTACTAAATGAAAAAGAAGTGTTACCCGATTCACTTCGGCAAAAACTCGACATCAGAAATTTTGCCAAGAAGCAGTGGAATTCAAAAGCATCAGTCGTAATCCCTTATGATTCTTCGCAGAGAAAAACCTGGCACTTCTATGCTGAAAATGTTCACGACTTCGCCTGGACTGCTGATCCCACATATCGCATCGGAGAATATTACGCTACGATTTATGATCCTGATCTGAAAGCGAAAAGAACGGTCCTGTGTCAATCGCTCGCACAGGAATCGCATGCATCGGGCTGGCAGGATGCGGCGATTTTCACTGCAAGATGCATTGAAATTTATTCGCGCGATTTCGGTGCATACCGTTGGCCAAAAATTATTGTCGCTGACGCAGCTGACGGAATGGAATACCCGATGCTCACGCTCGACGGCGGATATTCCCCCGGCTATTACGATGTGCTCTCGCATGAAGTCGGGCACATGTGGTTCTTCGGCCAGGTAGGAAACAATGAAACGTATCGCGCCGCGCTCGACGAAGGATTCACGCAGTTTCTTGAATCGTGGTCGCTGAAACACATTATCGGCGATACAATGCTGAGAGGAAACTACAAGGGTTATGTAAAGAAATTCAAAGAACCCGTACTCGTGACCGATGCTGAAGTTTATCTCCCCTACTTACAAGATGCAGCGCGCGGAATTGATGAATCCATCAATCAGCACAGCGATGCATTCAACGGTGCGCTGGGTCATGGCGGCGGATATCGGCAAGTGTATTTCAAAACCGGTACGATGCTTTACAATTTGCAGTACGTGATGGGCGATTCACTTTTTCAGAATTCGATGAAGCATTATTTCTCTCAATGGAAATTCTGCCATCCGTATTTTGATGATTTCAGAAACTCCATCATCAATTATTCTCATGTTGACCTCAATTGGTTTTTTGATGAATGGATGGAGACGACGAAGACCATCGACTACAAAGTCAAAAGCCAAAAGTCAAAAGCCAAAAGCGATTCAGTTGAGATTACTTTTTCGCGCAGAGGAAGAAGTCAAATGCCGATCGACTTTGAAGTATTGGCGAAGGATGGAAAAAAATATGAGTTCTACATTCCGAATACGTGGTACGATAAGAAAACTGATGCAACAGTTTTACCAAAATGGTATGGCTGGGATAAACTTCATCCGACTTATGATTGCACCGTGAACATTCCCTCAGGAGTAAAGCAAGTGACAATCGATCCGTCGCATCGCCTCGCTGATGTTTACATGCCCGATAATTATTTACACACCCCGATCAATTTCAAATTCGATTCGCAGGTGTCGAATGTTGCCGATTGGAAAACGTATCGGATGTCTTGGAGACCGGATATTTGGTATAACGCGGTCGACGGCTTGAAACTTGGTTTGCATCTCGACGGAAATTATTTTGATCTCGTAAATAAATTTTCGTTGACAGCGTGGTTTAACTCTACATTGTTACAGAATGGAATTCCGAATTACAATCTGGAGGAAGCAAAGTTTGATTCGATCTTTCCCGTTTCATTCAACTTCACTTACTCAACCAACACGCATTGGTTTCTGAAAAACTCATCTGTCGATCTCTCAACAAAATATCTAGATGGATTGCTCGGCGGATCGGCAAGTTTCTCCGTTTCTCCCAATGCGAAAAACACATTTTCACTTGGCGTAAAGTCGATGTATCGCCCTACGAATTATGATCTCAGTTATCTTCTTTATCCGGAACAATGGAATGCAAAGATGTGGAACAACTATGCGTACATGAATCTTCATCACACTTACAATTACTTCAAAGGAAACGGTGACATCAATCTGAAACTACGTTCTGCTTCACTCTTCAGTGATTATGGTTATTCTGATCTCACACTGACAGCGATCAACAAAAATCATCTGGGAAAATTTGATTTGAGCACGCGCTTGACAGGAAGAATCGGAACGGGTGATTATGCGCCGGAGAGTGAATTATATCTGGCCGGTGAATCACCGGAAGAAATGATGGACAATAAATTCGTGCGCAGCAAAGCATTTGTTCCGAATGATTGGCTGGGTTATGCTGATGACATCAATCATTTTCAGCAGGGCGGCGGATTGAATCTGCGCGGCTACGCAGGTTATGCGGCACCCGAAGAAAAAGATTCAATTCAATACCTTACTTACGCCGGAAAATCAGGAGCGGCCGTGAACGCGGAATTGGATTATGACAACTTGATCAAGCTGCATCCGAAAATTTTTAAATCGTGGCTGCACATTGACTCTTATGTTTTTGGCGATGCAGGTTCAATCGGGTATCAATCTTCTGACAATAAATTTCACATGGGTTCTCTTCGTGCCGATGCAGGACTTGGATTTTGTTTCACGGTGAAAAGCTGGGGATCACTGCAGAAAGTAAAACCGTTCACACTGCGCGCCGATTTTCCGCTTTTCATCAATCGCGTTCCTGCAGTCAACCCGAATTATTTTGATTTTCGCTGGGTGATCGGAGTGGGAAGAAGTTTCTGAATTCTGAAAAATAAAAGCGTCGCACAGGCACCCATGCGACGCTCTTGTAAAAATTCAGTTACTACATCACTACCACTTTTTTCATCAACGTTCCTTTTGAGGTGTTCATTTTCACAGAATAAATTCCTTTAGCAAGATGAGAGAGATCAAGTTCTTCGCTTCGTTGCAAATTCATTTCATCTCCGGAAATTCTTATGATCACTTCTCCAAGATCGTTGATCACATCGAGTGAATTCAGGTCACTTTCCTGCGAAGGTGAATAAACAATCATCACCTTTCCCATAGTAGGATTCGGAAAGAGAGTGAATGCATCTGCATCAACCGGCGATAAGGACAGCGGAACTGCTCCGAGATTGATGTCATCGACATAGAGATTATTACCATAACCGCTGCGTGCAACAAAGCCTACTTGTAAATCATTCATGCCAATGTAAGAAGTGAGATTAATGGTATCATTCTTCCATTGATTTGAGCTCGACGGAACAAAATAACTGTAGGTGTCAGGAGCCGTTTTCAAATCGAGATCAGATTTCTGATAAAGTATGGTAGTTGTGCTGAAGCAATCAGTGGTGATGAGAACCTGAAGTGTATCGAGGTATCCTGGCTGCGCATAACGGGCATAAGAATGATCGAAAGTAAGAAGTGCTGGCGGCGGATAGTTTCCGTCCAGCGTGAAAAGTGGTGTAACCAATTTACCTTGCCCTGAAGCGACATCGTAAAATGGGGCTAGCATCGAATTATCAGATTGTGTAAATCCGCCAACAGCGGCAGGAAGCCAGAGCGAACCAATCAGATGCCATTGTGCCGGAGGAAATCCATTTTCAAATCCTTCCTGAATGGGAATTGATGCTATCGCAGTTGAAACGTCATATATTCCGCTTCGTTTGTCATTATCGGAATTGTCGTCTGCCAGTCCATTCGGTTCGCTCGTGTACGCAACAATCTCATGTACACCATCAGTAAAGCTGGCTGTTCCGAAACTTACCGTTGTGGTATCGTCATAAACCAAATCGCCGGCCCAGCTTATCATTTGTTCTGCACCTCCATCGATAGAATAATGCAGATTTACAGAAGTAAGATCGCTGCTGCCAAAATTCTTAAGCGACACTTTTATTTCAGCAGTCGATTCACAAGAACTGCCTGATGGACTCACCACGGATACTAAACCTGCATCATTGGCTGTCGCGGCTGAGATGGGCAAAGTTGCCTCCCAGATACTTCTGCCATAGGTGGCTGCACGCAACTTGTTGAAAGAATATAACACCTGCAGGTCATCCACCATCACATTGGGCAAGCCATTGTTGAATGATTGCCAGTCGCTCACGTCATCATTTCTGTAAAACACTCCGAAGTCTGTTCCGATATAAATCATATTACTTGCGTCACGCTGAAATGCAATACAGTCAACGGGAATATTGGGGAGTGTTCCCGAAAAATTATTCCACGTGGTTCCGCCATCATCGCTTTGATAAACCTTTTCACTGTCTGCATACCCTGAAAAAGTCACCCACACTTTCTGTGGATCGATGTTGCTGATGGCGATGTCACTTATTCCTCCTACCGGATCAGGATACGGTAGTCCTGCGGTAATTTCAGTCCATGTAGATCCGCCGTCATTTGTTCTGAATATTTGGCCTATTGTTGATGCATAAATCGTTTGCGGGTCGGAAGGTGCAATTCGCACCCGATAGAATACATCACTCGCACCTACATCACCGTCCATAATAATGCTCCACGTTAATCCATCATCAGTTGACTTGAGAATCGTTCCGAAAGACACATTGTTGTTGAGATCGAAAGCTGCTCCGCCGAAATATATTGTATGATGATTGGTGGGATCAAGCACGAAAGGAGTTGTCCAATGTCCGTAATAATAATATTGACCGCTGGGATCAGTGGGGTAAATGCTTCCAAAAGTTAACGAACCATCAATACTCCGGTTGACGTTGCCTCCCTGCGAACTTGCATAGTTGATTTTGTCATCCTGATAATCGACAAGCGGCTGCATACCATCGGCGCCTAGAATATGTGTCCATGCATTCCCATCATATTTGTCGCTGCCGTTGTCTTGTGCGCCGGCAAGAATGTAGTGCTCATCAACTACTGAATTCCCCATTCTGTAATATTGCTTAATCGCCATTCCATTGCTTATATCTTTCCATGGAAATGTACCGTTGGCACCACTCTTGAAAATTCCGCCATCATTTCCTACAAGCAATCGGCTGTCATCATTGGGGTAATAGACCTCAGCATGAAAATCGGGATGAATTTGATCAGGTCCCGTTGAGTAGCCGCCGCCAATTTCTGTCCAGGTACTTCCTCCGTCTGTACTTTGCGCAAGGTTTATTCCACCGGCAAGAATTTTATTTTCATTATTCGGGGAAGCGGTGAGCACAATGTCATAAGTTCCCTGTGAGAAGGAAACGCTGCTTGGTGATGTCGAGCTGCTGAAACTCACCCCGGCATTGTTCGAAACGTAGAAATCCGATGCTTCTGTCCACGCATAAATTTTGTTTGTGTCAGCTGCCGTGACGGCGATTGAAATTCTGGCTCCATGATAGTAAGCTTGCAAAGAAGAACCTTGAGTCCAGGTGTCTCCTTCATCATGGCTATAGAAAAATGAAGAATCATTCACCGCATAAACGGTATTTGGATTTGCAGGATTTAGTTCTATGTCGAAGAAGTATCCATGCTTAAGATTTGTCCATGTTGCGCCTCCATCGAATGAGCGAAATAATCCTCCGCGTGTTCCGGCAAAAAGTGTATCAGGATAAATAGGATTGAGCACAATGCGGTAGATCAAGTCCGCATCGGTTTGATCGTAGCTCATTCCGGTGGGCGACCAGCTGATGCCTCCGTCAGTTGATTTCATAATTCCCGCACTGTAAGTTCCTCCCCAGAAATCGCCTGTGCCCTGTCCGTAATATTCATTTCCATAGCTGTCACCCGTGGCTGCATAGAGTATGTCGGGGTGCAACGGATCAATAGCAATGTCACCAATGCTGATGCTGGGTAATAGATCAGAACTGTTACTGCTCCAAGTGTTGCCGCCATCCGTCGACTTCCACAATCCGCCACATGGTGCTCCGGCATAAATAATATTGGTGTCTTGCGGATTGATAGCGATCGTGTTGATTCGCCCTGCACCGGCCAAACTCACTCCTTGCGGAACAATGTCCGGACCGATCAACTGCCAATCGCCGGAGCGCAACGTTGCTGGATGGGATTGATTGTATTGATAATACTCGCGCATCAGGATTCCGGGGTCGAAAAAATTTCCTGATGGATACACACGTGGCTCCATAAAGGCTTCCCAACGTTTGAATTGCTCGATGTCGCCATCATGAAATTTTTCTTCATTTGCGGCTTCCTGTTCTTGCGCTTCAGGGTGCTGCGCTGCGTAAAAAGGTGCTGCTTCAGGATGTGAAGCGTAAAAGGCTTTTTGAATATCATAAAAATTCGGATGCTGGTGCGCCGTTTGAGCAGCAACCGTAACGGTAAACAAAATCAAAATGCAGAGGAGTGCTTTTCTCATGGTGTTTCTTTTTTAACGGTGAACAATTTAATGCATGAAGTTCTAATAATTGATAACAAGGTCAAGTAGCAGAATTAAAACTATTGCAAAATAATCAAGGACGACAAAACATTCTGTCTCTAATGCATAAATGGCGGAAATGAATTTATAAGTGGCAATTCTGTTTCGTCTTTCAATTGAAGAACACAATGAATTTGTCTCTGAAAAATTCCTCATCAAAGAAATCGGTGATCGGAATTTGCTGAACCGGTTTTTTTAGTTCACGGATTTCATTTTGCAGATCACCGCCCTTTAGAAAAATCCATCCTGTTTCCCGCTCGTTGATTTTATTACCAGAAGTTCCGCGATCAGTTCTGATCAAATGTTTGGTCCAATCATAAATTGTTTTCATCGGTGCCACTGCCCTGCTGACAATAAAATCAAATTCACCCTTCAAATTTTCGGCTCTGATTTTTTCGGCCGAAACATTTCTTAACTGTACTGATGCAGACACTTCTTGCACGACCTTTATTTTTTTTCCGACAGAGTCGACGAGATGAAAGTTTACTTCAGGAAAAAAAACTGCCAGAGGAATTCCCGGAAAGCCTCCTCCGGTTCCAATATCAAGAACCCTAATTCCGCTCCTGAATGAAATAAATTTTGCGATCGCCAGAGAATGCAGGATGTGTCGCCTCCCCAGATGCTCAATATCCTTTCGCGAGATCACATTTATCCTTTTATTCCATTCTTCATAGAGCTTATTCAGTGAGGAAAACTGCTCAATTTGTTTTGAAGTTAACTGAGGAAAATACTTCTGAAGCATGGAAACGGAATCTTGTTGATTCCTCGTTTCGTCTGCGGCCTTCATAGCCTTTCCTTCCTCGGATTCAGAATCTGATATAGGAGATTCTTCGCCCGGAAGAGTTGTGCCTTAACCGTTCCAAGCGGCAGGTTGGTTCGCTGTGCAATCTCCTCATAGGATAACTCTTCAAAAAAGCGGAGCTCAATAAGCAGGCGGTACTTCGGATTGATTTTCTCAATCACTTCACGCAATATTTTTCCTCGTTGCTGGCGAACAAATTTCTCTTCGGGATCAGGCGTAGAGCTTCTGAAATCTATTTCGTACGATTCGCCGCGTTCGTTTTCAATCGGCTCGTGCAGCGAAAATGTCTCGAGTTTTTTTCTCCGGATGAAGTCAATGGAGTTGTTCAAAGCAATCTTATAAAGCCAGGTACTGAATGCAAAATCAGGAGTGTATTTCTGCAGATTGCTGAATGCCTTACCAAATGCCTCAATAGTAAGATCATTGGCATCATCTTCATTATGCACCATTTTCAGGAGCAGAAAATAAATTGAATCCTTGTAGCGGCTCATCAGCTTGGCGTAAGCACGCTGATCACCGGCTGTAGCAAGTTTCACCAGCTCAAGATCTTCTTTGGCGCGTGGTGAAAAGTTTGAACCCTGCTCTTCTGCAATTACTTCCATCGATCGAGTTTGGTGTTTTTGAGATGAGGTAACAATTTTAGATAATAAAACAGGAAGACCAAATCCATGAGCGGAAAAAGTATGAACAAGTCGGCGACTGCTAGTTTTTTCATTGCTGAGTTATACACAACTGACTGGACCAGTAACCTCGTAAGAAACAGCACGAGGCCTTCTACGGCAAAAGGCGAATAGAAGATACACGCCAGAAAAAATGGATAAAGCAGAAGATTGCTCGCTGAGTAAACGCTCAGCAGTAACCGGTGATTCCATTTGTAGTAGCGCGCCGTACTCACATGCCGTTGCTTCTGATGCCAATATTCATCCCAGGTATGCTTTGGTTCTGAATAAACGAAAGATGAAGGCCTGATTTGGATCGTCGTATTGCGTTTATTGGCAGCATGATTGATTAACAGATCATCGTCGCCGGATATAAGCTGCGGATACTTTGGATAGATATTGTGATCGAAAAAAATTTGTTTACGATAGGCGAGGTTTCTTCCCACACCCATGTAAGGAATTTTTGCAAGTGCAAATGAAAAATACTGCATTGCCGTGATAAATGCCTCATAACGGATAAACTTATTGAGGAAACCCAACTCACTTTTGAATGGCGAATAGCCAAGAATAATTTCTTTTTCCGGGGTAAACATTCCTGCCATATCCCGAATCCAATAATCACTTGATGCCGCACAATCAACATCCGTTAGCAGCACATGATCATATTTTGCTGCGCGAATGCCGATGGTGAGGGGATATTTTTTTCCGCGCAGATTCTGAGATTGATTCTTGATATGGCGCACCACGAGCTGCGGATATCTGGTTTCCATCTGCATCAGCAGCAATTCTGTTTCGTCATCAGAATTATCATTGACGACGATTACTTCGTATTGCGAATATTTCTGCTCCAGAAAGGAAGGAAGATTGCGCTTGAGGTTATTTTGTTCGTTGTGAGTGCAGATGATTACCGAAATGGGAAGGTTCGACTCTGCTGAAACCGGAGGTTGCTCATTATCGGCAAGCCTGCGAAAGAAAAAGAGAAAAAAGAACAATTGAATTGCAACTATTACTGAGAAAGCGGCGAGCAAGTTATTCCGTTAATTTGGCGCGCTAATGTAGCAAAGCACCTGGCCGATTTGACGGCACGATTTCCACATGCAGTTTACCATTCAGTCAGTAGATAAAAATTCTAAAGGCCGTTCCGGCATAATCGAAACCGATCACGGCGAAATTGAAACTCCCGTGTTCATGCCGATTGGAACTACAGGCGGTGTGAAAGCCGTTCATTTCCGTGAACTCGAAGAAACAATCGGCGCGCAAATCATTCTGGGAAACACCTATCATCTTTTCATCAGGCCCGGAATGGAAGTGATTTGGGAAGCGGGCGGGCTTCATGCTTTCAGCGGATGGAAGAAACCAATTTTAACCGACAGCGGCGGCTATCAGGTTTTTTCACTGAGCGATCGCAGAAAAATAACTGAAGATGGTGTGAAGTTTCATTCCCACATTGATGGTGCGAAGCATCTGTTCACGCCGGAAAATGTGATCGATGCGCAGCGAATCATCGGCGGAGACATCATAATGGCATTTGATGAATGTGTGGCATATCCGTGCGAGCACAGGCAAGCCAAAAAATCTGCTGAGCTTACACACCGCTGGTTATTGCGTTGCATTGAGCGGTTCAATGAAACAACAACACTCTATGGCCACTCGCAAACTTTGTTTCCCATTGTGCAGGGAAGCACGTTTAAAGATTTAAGAATCCAATCCGCAGAATTTGTAGCTGAGCAAAATCTTGACGGCAATGCGATTGGAGGATTATCGGTAGGTGAGCCAGCTGAAGAAATGTATGAGATGGCAGAAGCAGTCTGCAATATTCTTCCTGAAGAAAAACCACGCTATCTCATGGGTGTGGGTATGCCGGACAATATTTTAGAAAGCGTTGCTCTTGGCATCGACATGTTTGACTGCGTAATTCCCACGCGCAATGGCCGAAACGGAATGTTGTTCACTAAAGAAGGTATCATCAACATTAGAAATAAAAAATGGGAAAAAGATTTTTCGCCCCTCGATAATCTCAACAATTTCGTGAGCAGCGGTTACTCAAAAGCTTTTCTCCGCCACATGCTGCTCTCGAATGAAATCCTCGGACTTCAGGTTGCCAGTGTGCACAATCTTTGTTTCTATCATTGGATGATGAAGGAAGCGAGAAAGAAAATTCTGGAAGGAAATTTTGCAGAGTGGAAGAACAAAATGATCAAAAAGTTTATGACGAGGCTGTGAAATTCACTGGTGGTTCCTTTCTACTCTGCAAAAGATTATAGAAAAGACACCGTTGGAGGATGCATGCATCCCCCACCGGAAAAAATTGTGTCTACATCAAAATGCTTATTTCACGAAACTGCGAACGCCTTCGTCAGTTTTTGCAACACACGAGCGCCAATCATCCCAGAAATTATCCCAGGATCCCGGACCATAGGCAGCTTCATAGTCGGCTTTGTAAGCAACCTCGATATCAAGATCAGACCATTTGTTAAAGCCGAAAACGACGCTAGCATTGTATCCTGACTGATTCCAAAGATCATTGTAGAAAACGCGGAACGACATGGCATATTTTTTATCTGTTGAAACTTTGCTCACCTTTTTGCAGAGCTCTTCAAATTTATAGCGCATGCCGGGTTTTATCTGAATTGCCCACACATCAACTTTGTCAGGGGCATAGTTGGCTGGTGTGTATGAAATGTCATCCTGCAGTTTCCACTCTGATGTTTCTCCGTATTCCTGTACCAGCGGAGCGATGTTTGTATTCCAGTCCTTGTCATGGTCTGCGTTGTTTCCGTTCGGTTGCCCATCCATGGCTGTGTAGGTAGTTGGCCCCATGGTGAAAATATACCAGCCATCAGAACCTAAACCGACCTCACATCGCTGCAACCGCGCCTTGTACGGATCGGCTGAGTGGAATTTAGCAATGTGAGCCATCACGGCTTTTTCAAATGCCTGCTCCTGTCCTATCTTGGGTTTTATCCATTCAGTCTGTAACATGGTGTAAGGCTTTACCTGATTTGCCTGTGCAAAGAGGATCGTGGTGCTGCACATCACCATTACTGCTAGAAATAGAAGCTTTCTCATGTGTTTTGGTTTTAGTTAGGTAATGGGCACAAGATAGAATTATTATTATCTTAAACTCATGTTCTGTATCGTGGTGTCTTATTCAGAATTCCGTCTTCAATTCCAGAATAGAATTGATGAACTTTGCATGATTCAATGCTTAAAACTCTCGACCGCTACATCATCAAAAAATTTCTCGGCACATTCATCGTGGTGCTGGCTATGTTTATTGTGATTGCGATTGTGTTTGATGTGGTGGAGAAGCTGGAAGATTTTCTGGGAAAGGACGTGCCGCTCACTGAAATCATCTTCGATTACTATCTCAACTTCATTCCCTATTTCGCCGTGCTCTTCACGCCGTTGTTTCTTTTCATTGCGGTAATTTTCTTTACATCCAGAATGGCGTATCGTTCTGAAATTGTTTCTGTGCTGAATTCCGGAATCACCTTTAACCGTCTTCTCGTTCCTTATTTCATTTCTGCATTCTTCATTACGGCGCTGAATATTTACATGAATTTGTGGGTGATTCCGGACGCTAACAAAACACGGTTGGCGTTTGAAGATGCTTACATCGGTTACACACCCCACAATCCTGATAACAACATTCATTTCCAGATTGCAAAAAATGAATTCATGTACATTGAGAATTTCAATGTAGCTGACAGCTCAGGATACAAATTCGCCTATGAAAAATTCGATGATGGCAAATTGCTTTACAAGCTGCGCGCAGACCGCATTCAGTGGGATGCAAAGAAAAAAGTTTGGGAAGTAAAAAACTATGCCGAGAGAACTAACGATAGCCTGAAAGAAACACTTCGCTTCGGGCGCGACTCGCTGATCCGCTACAATTTTGCTCCCGGCGATCTCAAGCGCGATGAGAATGCAATGGAAGCGCTGAATGAGCATGAGTTGAATGCACGCATTGACGAATTGAAGTTGCGCGGCGCTGACGATGTTTCTTTTTACGAGGTGGAAAAATATCAGCGCACGGCATTTCCGTTTGCCATTCCCATTCTCACACTCATTGGCGTATCACTCTCATCGCGCAAAGTGCGTGGCGGCAGCGGACTTCACATCGGCATCGGCATTGCGCTCAGTTTTACGTACATCATGTTTCAGCAGGTATCAAAAACATTTTCTACCAATGGAAATCTGCCAGCGGTTATCGGAGTGTGGATCCCGAATGTGATCTTCGGAATCATTGCTGGATTCTTGTATCGGCTCGCGCCGAAGTGACCAAAGCAAATTTCTATTCCAGGACTTTTGCAATTGACAACTGCCAACGGCATCACCACGGCAGCGGCCCATCATCAGCCGCAGCATCTTCATCGGGCAATTCACTCATCTTGGATTTGATGATACGGATCTGACCTTCGCCCGCTGGCATGAAGTTCTCAGGCTCGGTAAATTTTGCAAGACGATCAATGAAGCGAACAGGTATTGTTGCCAGGGCGCCGTTGCGATGTTTGGCGATCACAATTTCTGCAGTGCCTGCCGTGGAATTTCCTTCAGCGTCCTGAGTGATTTTGTAATACTCGGGACGATAAAGGAAGATCACCATGTCAGCATCCTGTTCGATAGCGCCTGATTCGCGCAGATCAGAAAGCTGTGGCCGCTTGTCACCACCACGCGTTTCTACTGAGCGGTTCAACTGTGAAAGAGCAATCACCGGAATGTTCAGCTCCTTCGCAATGCTTTTGAGTGCGCGTGAAATGTTGCTGATCTCCTGCTCACGGTTAGAAGATTTGTTATCGGCCGTGCCGCTCATGAGCTGCAGGTAATCGACGATAATCATTTCGATGTTGTTCTGCATCTTCAGTCGCCGGGCTTTTGCACGCAATTCGAAAATGTTGATGGCCGGTGAATCATCAATGAAGAGCGGAGATTCACTCAGTGAATCCACCTTGTGAACGAGTTGTTCCCATTCATGGCTTTCAAGATTTCCTCTCCTGATTTTCTCAGCAGGGATTTCTGTTTCGGCAGAAATCAAACGATTAGTCAATTGCAAAGAAGACATTTCAAGAGAGAAAAATGCCACCGGTTTTTTGAAATCCACCACTGCATTTCTTGCCATGGAAAGCACGAAAGCCGTTTTTCCCATACCGGGACGCGCAGCCACCACAATCAAATCGGCGGGCTGCCATCCGCTCGTGATGCGATCCAGTTCAACAAATCCTGACGGCACTCCTGTAACTGAATCTTTATGATCTCTTATTGTTTGAAGCTGAGCGAGTGCTTTGCTAACGAGTGAACTAATGGGATTGTAATTGCGGCGCAGATTCTGATCAGTGATGGCGTAGATTCCTTTCTCTGCATAATCGAGCAATTCAAAAACGTCAGAGGTGTCTTCAAAAGATTCCTTCACTACTTGCGATGAAATGCGAATGAGCTCGCGCTGAATAAATTTCTGAGAAATGATTCGCGCATGATATTCGATGTTTGCCGAAGAAGCAACACGATTGGTCAATTCAGTAACGTAATACGCTCCGCCGACGATTTCCAGCTCTCCGCGCTTGCGAAGTTCTTCCGTGACGGTGAGAATATCCACCGGCTGCGAACGCTCAAACAAACTTCTGATCGCAAGAAAAATTTTCTGGTGTGTATCGAGATAGAAGCTTTCCGGCCTCAGGATGTCGATTACTGCCGAGAGCGCATCTTTCTCGAGCATGAGCGCACCAAGCACGGCTTCTTCAAGATCACGCGCTTGCGGCGGCACCCTGCCGAAAAGGAATGTGCTGAGATCACCTTCCTGTTTGCGGCGAAGCAACCTCGCTCGTCCTGCTACTTTGTTCGCATCTTCCATTGATTCTGCCATGGGTCGCTGGTGTTTTTCGTCTTCAAAAAAATTTCTCAATAAAATTTGTTTGAAGAGCGGACAAAGAAAATTAAATCGAAAACGCGAATGCGCAATTCAGAAATAAAAAGTTACGCACAGCAATGCACAGAATTTCTGAACAAGTGTGCGAAAAGATTTTCACAGGAAAAATTTCCTTCTAAATAAATTATGAGGCTGAGTTTTTCCGTGTTCGCTCAAACGTCTCTTGATCGAATGAAACGAAAAACATAAGCCAAATCGCACGTGAGTAGCGATAAAAAAGCGGCATGCCTGCGAGGAGAAGAATTGCATTGCCGATAATGAGCAGCCACATGTTGAATCCGAATAGCAGCCAGAGCAGACCTACATTGATTGCGGAAAATAAAACAGTGAGCCCATAACTTATGTACATAGCGCCCCAGTAAAATCCGACTTCAGGAAAATAAATTTGTCCGCAAACGGCGCAACGCTGCGGCATGTCAGTGATGTGTTCAAGATGATAGGGATTGGGATCATTGAAAAGATTACCGTGGTGACATTTCGGACATTTCATGAAAAGCAAAGCATACCACCACCTGCGTTTATACGATTTCATTTGCCTGCAAAAATGAAAATGTTTTTTTGGCCGGGCTATAACTATTTGAGTAAACATTTTCAGATTCTGTAAACAAAGAAGAACTTTACGCCGGAAAACCACATCAGACACCAAATTGAAACTCCCCCGTTGAAAGAGAGATCCTTCGTTGCACGCACGCTGCTCATTCGCGAAAACGAGTGGGAACTCGTCAAACGATTGTTTGCGTTTGAATTTTTCCAGGGTATTTCTATCGCGATTTTTTTCTACAGTTCAATCACCATTTTTCTCACCTACCTCCCCACGGAGGAGCTGGCTTACGCATTCATTCTTTCTGCATTCTTGCTTTGGCTGGCAGGTGCCGTGTATTCTCGCCTTGAACATCGCATTGACACGAAAGAATTAATACTGCTCGTAGTTGGAATTAACGCCACGATGATTCTGCTCTGCCGGTTCGGTTTGATGCTGAACGAACCCACATGGTTTTATTTTCTGATGCTGGGCGCATTCAACGTGGCGTACCTGCTGAACAATCTTGAATTCTGGGGATCGGCCGCATTGCTATTCGATGTACGACAAAGCAAACGGCTGTTCTCCATCATTAGCGCAGGAGATATTCCTGCCAAGTTGGTTGGATATGTTGCATCAGCATTTCTTGCAAAACTTCTCGGGCAGGATAACCTTTTGTGGATTGCCTTTGGCTCGCTTGTGGTTTCGCTTTATTTCTTCCGTCAGTTGGCAGCTACCGGGGCTCTTAATCCGCAGCATCACAAACATCATGAAGCTACCAATCCTTTAGCAAATACTGCGCTGCAGATTTTCCGGAGCAATACACTAATCAGGCAAGCGGCCTTCATTTCATTCTTTTCTTATTGCGCATTCATCCTGCTGAACTTTCTTTTTTTCGGTTACATCAAGGAAGCGTCGCATTCGAAAAATGAATCGCTGGCAATTTACATTGGTGTGTTTCTCGCTCTGAGCCGTGCCATTACTCTTGTTGTAAAACTGGCGGTGACTAATCGCTTAGCCGACAGAATGGGAGTGAGAAATTCATTACTCATCACTCCTATTCTGGTTTTCATCCTTTGCCTGGTTGCGTTGCCTGCCACGATGAATCAGTCAATCATTGTCATCTTTTACATGTTCACAACCATCACGATCTCGCTTGATGTGCTCCGTGCTGCCATTCAATCACCAGTGCTGCTTGCTGCAATGCAACCGTTGCCAGTGGGTGAACGGCTTTCCGGTCACACCATCATAAAAGGCATTACAGATCCGTTTGCGTTTTTCTTCGTCGGCGGAATTCTTGCTCTTGCATTAGCCATTCGGCCTGATGTGGATTATCGTGTTATGAGTATTCTTCTTTTCATTCTGGTGATTGCATGGATCATTTCTGTTCTTCGATTTGACCGGGTTTACATTTCTACGGTTCAGCGTGCAATCCGGAATCGCTCAGTGCAGGAGCGCGAAATTTCCATCAGCGATCGCGAATCACTCGATATCCTTCGAAAGAAAATTTCATCCGGCTCACCGGGCGATGCAGCTTTCGCTTTCCGATTGATAAAAGATCAGCCGAAAGAAGTGCAGCAAGAATTCTTAAAGGCAGGAATGAATCATCCGTCTGCCTATGTTCAACGCGAAGCCATTTTGTTTATGCGTGAGTGGAATGTAAGCAGTCTGCTTCCGTCGTTGAAAGAATTTGTTTCGCATGCCACCGGGCAGGATGTGTTGGTTGATGCAGTGAATGTGCTTGCTACAATGGATGAAGCCTTTGATTACAATCGATTCCTCGAACATCCGAATCCTGATGTAGTGATGATGACGCTTACCCGGGCGCTGAAGACAAATGAAGTTGCCTCCGTAAAAGCAAATAATATTCTCAGGGCGTGGTGCGAAAGTTCGGATCCTTCATTCCGATTACGTGCTGCAAAAGTGATCGGCAGCGTGGAAAATCATGAATACCGGCAACTGCTTGTGCAGTTGATGCATGACAGCAATAGTCAGATTTCTTCAGCCGCCATTTCTTCTGCGGGAATGCTCAAAGATTCCATTTTGAATGATCAGCTCATCAAGTTACTGTCAGCTCATCCTAAACAATCCGTGGTGATTGATGCACTGCACATGGCAGGAAACAGCGCAGTGCACGCCATTTCTTCTTTTGTTGACACCACTGACAATGACGATCAGCGCAAGAAAATGATTTTGCTTCTCGGGAAAATCGGGACCGAAGAAGCGAAAGCGGCGCTCGATCATTTAACAGATGAACTCCCTGCTTCAAGAGGAACAATTTTTAAAGCACTTACAAATTGCGGATTCACGGCAGATCCTTCCCCTAAAAGCAAGTATCAGAAATTTGTCCGTGAATACCTGAGCAGCGCGGCGCATCTTGCTTTTGTGATTCAATATCTGGAGCAACAAAAAATTGATAAGGAACTTATTCATGCTTTTGAGGAAGAGCTACAGTCACTGCGCGAAAAATTATTGCAGCTCTTTGGTTTTCTCTATGACCGGAAATCCATTCGAAAAGCAATTGCAGGATTTGATCTTCACACGCGCGACAGTCTTTCAAATGCGCTCGAGATAATTGCAGTGACGGTGTCCCGCGATGCAGCGAAAACGTTCATCTGCTTGTTTGAACCCTCCACCTACGAACAGAAATGTGCGGACCTGAGCGCAAGCCACGGTGAACCACATCTTTCAAAAACAATTGTAAGTGATGAAGTGCTGCGAGATCAGCATCATCAATACCATTCGTGGACGAAAGCGTGCGTGATGTATTTCATGAAAAATGACATCCGCCGATCGGAAAAACCGGTGGTGGAACCATTTAAATTTTCACGCAATCCATTGCTGCAACAAACGGCAGAGTGGCTTTTGAATTCAAATCCTAAATTGACATAGTAAATATCTTTGCCGACCAAGAATGATCACCAAGGAACAGAAACTGCTGCTGATTGAAAAAGTGATGCTGCTGAAATCGCTCAGCATCTTCGCGGAAACTCCTGAATCTATTCTTGCTGAAATCGCCCACCTCATTGAAGAAATTGAAATGCCTGCTGACACCCCGATTTTTAAAGAAGGCGAACTCGGCAATTGCATGTACATCATTTTTCATGGCGCGGTCAAAATTCACCGCGACGAACAGGCGCTGGCTGAGTTTCATGAAAAAGATTTTTTCGGAGAGCTCTCATTGCTGGATACGGAAGCACGATCGGCTTCAGCAACTACGATTGAAGATTCATTTCTTCTCAAGATCGATCAGGAGCCATTTTATGATTTGATGGAATCACGACCGGAAGTCGTAAAAGGCGTGATGAAAATTCTTTGCCAGCGAATCCGCTCGATGAATGAGCGAATCACTGCACTGAGCCAATACGGCTCATAATTTTTCGGAATACTGAAAGCAATACAAAAATCAAAAGCCCCGCATGTTGCAGGGCTTTCTAAGCAATTTCCGAATTTGATTCTAAAATTACCCGTCAACTTTTTCTTCCTCGACAGCTTTCCTCACAGAAGTTTTCAGCTTCTCTTTGTCGTTTTCATTCACTTCCACTACAATGGTGTCGCCGGGTTTCATTTCTGAATTCAATAATTCTTCAGCAAGCGGATCTTCAATGTATTTCTGAATTGCTCTCTGCAGCGGGCGTGCTCCGAACTTGGCGTCGTATCCGCGCTCAGCCACAAATTCCTTTGCAGAATCAGTGAGCTCCAGCTTGAAGCCGAGTGACGTTACACGCTTGCGCAATTCTGTGAGCATAATGTCAATGATCTTGAAGATATGCTCTTTCAGCAGTGAATTGAAGATCACCACATCGTCAATACGATTTAAAAACTCGGGAGAGAACGTTCTTTTCAGCGCGTTTTCAATCACTGATTTCGAATGAATGTCTTCCTGCTCCTGCCGAACCGTGGTGCTGAACCCGATCCCTTGTCCGAAATCTTTCAACTGCCTTGCACCAATATTCGAAGTCATGATGATGAGTGAATTTTTGAAATCCACTTTTCTTCCTAATCCATCGGTGAGAATTCCGTCATCAAGCACCTGCAACAAAATGTTGTAAACATCAGGATGCGCTTTCTCGATCTCATCAAGAAGAATAACTGAGTACGGTTTGCGCCGAACTTTCTCTGTCAGTTGTCCGCCTTCCTCGTAACCCACATAACCCGGCGGCGCACCGATCAGTCGGGACACCGAAAATTTTTCCATGTATTCACTCATATCAATTCTCACAAGCGCATCTTCAGTGTCGAACAAATACCTGGCGAGTACTCGAGCTAGCTCTGTTTTTCCAACACCGGTTGGCCCCAGGAAAATGAATGAGCCGATTGGTTTCTTCGGATCTTTCAATCCGGCTCGGTTGCGCTGAATGGCTTTAGTAATTTTTTGAATTGCTTCTTCCTGGCCAATCACACTGCCGCACAGTTCTTTGGCCATGTTGAGCAGCTTTGAACTTTCGCTCTGCGCCACGCGCTTCACGGGAATTCCGGTCATCATCGCCACCACTTCGGCAATATCTTCTTCAGTGACGGGGTAGCGTTTCACTTTTGTTTCTTCTTCCCAATCTGTTTTTGCTCGTTCGAGTTCTTCAATCAATTTCTTCTCTGTGTCACGAAGCTTCGCTGCTTCTTCATAGCGCTGACTCTTTACCACGCGATTCTTTTCATTCTTGACGTCTTCAATTTTCTTCTCCAGGTCAAGAATGCTCTGCGGCACATGAATGTTTTTCAAGTGCACCTTCGCTCCCACTTCATCCATAACGTCAATGGCTTTATCGGGATGCAAGCGATCGGTGATGTAGCGGCTGCTGAGTTTCACGCATGCTTCTATCGCTTCATTCGTGTAGGTGACATTGTGAAAATCTTCGTACTTGCTTTTGATGTTGGTGAGAATGGTGATTGTTTCCTCCGGCGAGGGCGGATCGATCAGCACCTTCTGAAAGCGGCGATCAAGCGCACCGTCTTTCTCAATATACTGGCGATACTCGTCGAGCGTTGACGCACCAATGCATTGCAGTTCACCGCGTGCGAGCGCCGGTTTGAAAATATTCGATGCATCGAGCGAGCCGGTTGCGCCGCCTGCGCCTACAATGGTGTGAATTTCATCAATGAACAAAATCACATCTCGATTCTTTTCCAGTTCGTTCATGATCGCTTTCATGCGCTCTTCGAATTGTCCGCGATATTTTGTTCCGGCGACAAGCGCGGCGAGATCGAGCATCACAATTCTTTTATCAAATAAAACACGGGAAACTTTACGCTGATGAATTCTCAATGCCAGCCCTTCCACAATCGCTGTCTTTCCCACGCCGGGTTCGCCGATGAGAATGGGATTATTCTTTTTTCTTCTGCTGAGAATTTGTGAAACGCGCTCAATTTCTACATCTCGGCCAACAATCGGATCGAGAGATCCTTCTTCAGCTTGTTTAGTTATGTCTCTCCCAAAATTGTCGAGCACAGGTGTTCGCGATTTTGTGGAAGGAGCTTTTCTCGATGATGTGCTTCTTGTTTTTTCCTCTTCAAATCCTTCTTCCTCTTCATGCTGCTCATGGGGAATTTCTCCTTTCATATCGCTCTGCAGAAATTCAAGTTCAGCTTTGAATGAATCGTAATCGATTTCAAAACGGCTGAGAATATCGGTTACAACTGTGTCTTTATTTTTCAGAATTGAAAGAATCAAATGCTCGGTGCCGATTGTATCTGACTTCTGCACTTTCGCTTCGAGCACAGTAATCTTGAGCGCTTTCTCCGCTTGTTTGGTGAGCGGAAGATTGTTCACGTTTACATTGTGATGATGAATGGCTTTGTCACGGATTGAATCTTCAATCGCTTTTCTCAGCAGCACCACATCCACATCCATGGATTTCAATACTTTAATTGCCAGGCCTTCGCCGTCGCGAATGAGTCCGAGAAGTAAATGTTCGGTGCCAATGAAATCATGTCCCAACCGCAGTGCTTCTTCCCTGCTGTACGTAATCACTTCTTTTACCTTCGGTGAAAATTTTGCTTCCATAATAATAGTTTAACAAAGCTACGGCCAAATCAGATAAGCTATCAAACTGTCAGTTGAAAAATAATTCGAGTTGAAAATATTTACAAATCGCTGACGTAATGACGATTTTTTTCAACACGGCTCTTTATTCATGTCTGACGTTTTACGATGCAATTTTATTTTTGATTTGCGATTCCGGCAAATCTTTGTTCTCAGCGACGAATTTCCATTACTTTGCAACCGTAAACAATTATTGAAGTTATGAAGTTCAGTGTAGATAAACAGGAAAAATTTTGCGTCTTTTCTCTAGGAGAAGAACATTTGAATTCGAAAGTAGGTCCGCTGCTTAAATCGGAAATGATTTTGTTGAATGCGGAAGGATTCCGCAACATTATTTTCGATATGAATGCGGTGAAGTTTGTGGATTCGTCAGGTCTCAGCGCCATTCTCATTTCAGATCGATTATGCAAAACTGCTAATGGCACATTTGTACTGTATGGTGGCAATGATCAGGTGCGTCGCCTGCTTCAGATTTCGCAACTCGACACTGTGCTTCATATTGTCAATACACTCCAGGAAGCCAAAGATTTGATTCTTATGGAAGAAATCGAACGTAATTTCAATGACGCACTCGAGTCATGACGTTTGAAGTGACCATTCTTGGAAGCAATTCCGCTTTGCCGGCTCATGGGCGCCATCCTACTTCGCAAGTGATCAATCATCATGAGAAACATTTTCTTGTCGATTGCGGTGAAGGGACACAAATGCGGCTGAGTGATCTGAAAATAAAGCGAAGCAAAATTGAGCACATATTTATCAGCCATCTGCACGGCGATCATTACTACGGATTAATCGGGCTGATCACTTCGTATCATTTATTGCAGCGGCAAACACCTCTTCACATTTTCGCCCCGGCCGGGTTGAAAGAAATCCTGGATACGAATTTCAGGTATTCACAAACGCATCTTGTCTTTGATCTTGTCTTTCATGAAGTTGATTGCAGCAAGTCCGTCACCATTTATGAGAATGATGAGCTGAGTGTTTCAACCATTCCCATGAATCATCGTATTCCCTGCTGCGGATTTTTATTTCAAGAAAAAAAACATTTGCGAAAAATAATTCCTGAAAAGCTCGAGCAATACCGGATCCCTGTTTCAGCTATTGCAGGAATCAAACAGGGGGCTGATTTTATTTCTGATGAAACAAAAATTTCGAATGCTGAATTGACATTGCCACCGCCGCTATCAAGAAGTTATGCATTCTGCTCTGATACTTTGTTCAATCAAAAAATAATCCCGATTGTTCAGGGTTGCGACCTACTGTATCATGAAGCCACTTTTATGGATGAAGCCGGTGACCGCGCCACCCAAACATTTCATTCAACCACTCTGCAGGCCGGTGCCATTGCTCAAAAGGCGGGAGTAAAAAAATTACTGATTGGCCATTTCAGCGCCAAATACACCAACCTCGAACAGATGGTTGAGGAAGCCCGCACCATTTTTCCCAAAACGGAATTAGCCATTGAAGGACAAAAATATTTTGTGGCGTCCGATATCCTGCAGCCAACTGAATAGTTTTACTTCACCACGATTTTAAAATGGGAACTGATTCGGCTTTCTAAGCAGTAAGGAATCACAATGGTGGGATCAATGTATAGTGTTTCGAGATTGTGAATCGCGCAAATTGATTCCGGAATTTGCAGCACCGCACCGGCATTGGTCAAGTCGAGTTCTACAAGCGATTTCAAATTTCCCATTTCGCGCGGCAGTGAAATCAGATCATTTCGTCCGAGGTACAAAAATCGAAGCGAGCTCAGGTTGCCAAAAGAAGCCGGTAGTGTCTTCAGACTGTTTCCGTTCGCAAAAAGAATTTGAAGCTTATCAAGCTTACCAATCGATGTCGGCAATGAGTCGATATAATTATTGTACAGCCAGCATTCCTTTAATGATGACAGTTCGCCGATGGTAAATGGAATTTCTGTGAGTGAATTATTCTGCAGATGCAACACCTGAAGATTACACAAGCGTCCGAGCGCATCATCAATTCGCTGAAGGCGGCAACTGGAAACTGAAAGTTTTGTGAGTTGAGTGAGCTTTCCGATGATCGCTGGAATTGTGTCGATGTGATCACGAAACAAAATCAGTTCCCGAAGGTTTTTCATTTCTACAATTTCATCAGGAAGCGTTCGCATATCCTTGTTTGAAATCTTCAGGCGCTGAACATCTTCCGGATTTGCCATCGCTTTCTCCAAGGATGTGTAAGTCTTCAGTGAAGAGCACGAAGTCGAGACAAGAATCAGCAGGACACTTAGAGCAGGGAACCATCGGTGCACGATTCAAAAATAGTTGAAATGAAATCCCAAATCATCCACAGTTTCCTTTTTGACAATTCTGTTACGGAAGAAAGCGCGTCTTGTGAATTTGCACAATGGACGGTCGGGCAGAGAATCTCTTTTCACTCTATGTTTGTGCACAAATAAGTTTCTATGAAATGCTACTTCACCCTGATTCTATCTGCAATTTTGCTGATTGCATTCACAGCATGCCAGGAAAGTATGCACGTTGAATCAAAAAAATTCGGCGACGCAAAATTGAAAGACTACAAAACTTACGCATGGCTCGCACCCACTGACACCACAAAAATTAACAAGGCAAACAATGCCGATCTGGCCAAGCTGATTAAGGATGCTTCAGATGCCGAGCTGCAGAAAAAAGGATTCAGAATTGACTCGCTCCATCCTGATGCACTATTCCTGTGGGACACACACCTGCAGAATAAAGTTCAGTATGTTCAAACATCTCCGCAAGTAAGTGTTGGAGTTGGCTTCGGCGGACCCGGTTATTATGTAGGCGGAAGCGCTCCAGTGGCGGGAGGAAAAATTGAAGCCGTTCAATTCACTGAAGGAACGCTGGTGATCGCCATGCTTGATGCAAAAACAGGAAGCGTACTCTGGAAAGGTTGGGCCACCAAGCAACTCGGAATGCAATCCGACGTACAAAGCGATATTAAGACGGCCACGAAAAATATATTCTCGCGGCTTTATGTGAAGCATAAACAGTGAAATGAAATCTCCATTAAATCGCTTGAAGTTGATTCATGATTTGAATGAATCTTGAAATCGCCGTCGTTCAGAAAAGTCAATTCATCGACTCAATCAGGGAATTCACAATCTTTTAATTTCGGCCATACACTCAAGCATATAATTTCACACAATCAATTGATATAAAATATTTTTTTGTTCATGAACAAATATTCTTCCAATGAAAGCAATACAACTCGGGAATTTATTCCTTCTCATTTCAGCAGCCCTTCTTCTTAAACAAACTCAACCGGCAAAGGCGCAGCAAAGCTGGCTTGATCCTGATTTCGGCAACAACGGTATCGTGAGCACCCATCTTTCACTGACGGGTTACGACGACCATTCTTCAGCGTCTGCTTTGCAAAGTGATGGCAAAGTGCTGGTAGGCGGTTGTTCACTTCGCCCGATAGGCAACAGCACATTCAACATTGATGCGGCCATATTTCGCTTCAACACTAATGGCCTCCCTGATTATTCATTTGGAAACAGAGGCAGTGTGCTAATTGATGTATCGAACAATTCTACCGATTACGTGAAAAGCATAGCCATTCAATCCGACGGTAAAATTTTGCTCGGCGGCTATGTTGACGGCTCTTCTGAAATTTTTATCGCGCGTTTAAATACCGATGGAAGCCTTGATCAAACATTCGGAACATCCGGCCTTTTCACGTACACGCCAACAGGATCAAATGATCAACTTCAGTCGATAACCGTTGTGAGCAACAATAAAATTCTAGTGCTTAGTTGTGCAGTCAGCTGGCCCAATCATAAAGAGTTGATTCGCCTTCTTTCTGGCGGAACACTTGACGGCACTTTCGGCAATAGTGGTGTGGTTGACCTTAATATTACTCCTGCAGCCACTCACGCATCAATGAAAATCGATGGATCGAATCGGATTCTCATCGCCGGTGAAGACAGCGACGGAAATTTTGCAGTGGCGCGATGCAATGCCGGTGGTACACTAGACAATACGTTTGGCGTAAATGGTGTATCCACTGTTGCAGTCGACATTTATTCACAGATCCTGAATTCAATCGATATTCAATCTGACGGAAAAATTCTTTTAGGTGGTCAGGTGGGCGGTGCGGATTATCAGGGAACTGATCAGCGAATTGCACTCGTGCGACTACTCGACAATGGTACAGAAGACGGAACTTTTGGAAACAACGGAATTGTGATCACGCCGTTTGCGAGCTTCAGATCCAACGCTACATCAATAGTCGCTCTGCCTGATGGAAAAATTCTTGTGGGAGGTTCATGGAACAATGCGCTGGGCTCCGATGGCGGATTTCACGTCATTCGTTATCATGACGACGGACTCATTGATTCAACTTTCGGTACTGGCGGACTTATTCAAACGCACGATGGTCCTCAATTAAAATTTTTTGGGGGGTTGCACATTACTTCTGACAGTAACATTGTATTCACCGGCGAAATTGAACACGGCATTAGTGACGTCGACTTTTTTGCTGCCCTGTTTACCGTAAACGGATTTCCTGTGCATGATTTCGGATGGAACGGCGTAGCCTGGGGAACCGGATGGTCGATCCCTTCATCCATACGGGCTAATTCAGTTGCCTTAACCACTGATGGAAAAATTGTTACTGCAGGTGCCGTGATGAAAGACGCGGACTCATCAGACTTCCTCATTACATATTACAATGCTGATGGAAGCCGTAACACTTCAATCGGAGATTCCGGAGTAATGCGCATTGTTTTCTCGACAGGAGATTTTGTCGCTTCATCAGTTGCAACTTCAAATGATGGCAGCGTGATTGCGGCCGGCTACAGCAACTATGAAAGTGCCATTGTCAAACTCGATGCGACCGGAAAATGCGATTGGGGCTTTGGTGATAATGGTTTCGTGGAAGGAAATTTCGGTTATGAAAATTCACACATTGAAAAAATTGCTTTCAAAAACGATGGAAAAATTATCGGGTGCGGTGAAGTGTGGAATCAGTCCGGCAATTATTCATTGCTGATTTTCCAATTGCTCAGTGATGGAACGCCAGACGACAGTTTCGGTAATCACGGCATATATGTTCACGATTACAATCCTGGCAACAGTATTGAGCGGCTAACCGATCTTGCTGAAGGAAGCAACGGATCAATCATTGCCGCTGGAAACGTGAGTGCAAGCCAATCCGATTCCAAAGTATTGATGAAAGTAACTTCAACAGGTGCACCGGATAATTCATTTGGCAATTCCGGTTTTGTTACGTACACAAGTGTTTCATTAAATGGAGGAAACAGAATTGCACTCCAAACGGATGGTAAAATAATTTCTGCGAGTGAAACTTACGCAAACGATATCGATGGTGATTTTGAAATTCACCGCTACAATGCTGATGGCAGCGCTGATAATTCTTTCGGAACAAACGGAATTTCAATTGTAGGGCAACCATCTGTTTACGAAACCGACCCAAATGTCGGATTACTTTCAAATGGAAGAATTGCCATTACCGGTTACTACAAGTCAGCGGATAATTCTGAATTTGTTCTTGCACTTCTGAAAACAAACGGGCATCCTGATTCAACTTTTGATGCTGATGGATTTGTAAGTGTAAATTTATCGGGGTTGAATATCTACAACACTTCGTTAGTTGTTCAGCCTGATGATGCAGTAGTAACTGCAGGCTACAGTGATGACGGAACAATTACGAATCAAGTACTGGCACGTTTCGTTCCATCTGTGGCTACAGGAATTATGAATGTAACTGCAAGCGATGCAATGCAGATTTATCCCAATCCTGCAAGCGATCAAGTGAATGTAACCGTGAATGAACCACTCAGCGCGAATACAACACTTCTACTTGTGGATGCTGTCGGTCACCAGATCAATTCCTATAATTTTTCGCATGATCATTCAATTACGATTAAACGATCATCGCTTCCTGCCGGAATTTATTTTCTACAATTAATGAGCGGAGGAAAACTTACCGACATTCAGAAAGTAATTCTGAATTAAGAAGATTTAGCGGAATGATCGGTAATCAGTTACTGACTTGATGAGCCAGAATCTTGTTGCTGATGTTTTTTTCTTTCAGCAATTTGTAAATCGTGGATTTGCCGATGCCGAGTTTGTGCGCTACCAACAGCACATCATGATGATATTTTTTCAGGAAATACATAATGATCCTGAACTCGTATTCTTCAAGTGAAGTTTCTTCACGCAACAAATCACTCAGGAAATTATTACTGCCCTGAAAGACGATATTGTCAGCATTAATTAAATCGCCGTGCGTCATTGCTGCGGCAAGCTCAGCCACTGATTTCAATTCGCGCACATTTCCGGGAAACGGGTAGCTGATCAGTTTTTCCTGCGCTTCTGTTGAAATAGATTTGGGCTCCATGCCGTTTTCCCGGCAGAATTCATCAATGAAATGGCGCGCAAGAATCAGAACATCATTTCCGCGTTCACGCAGTGGCGGAAGGTGAATCTGCAGTCCGAGAAGGCGATAGTACAAATCTTCACGGAAGCGGTTATTCTTCACTTCCTCTGCTAAATTTTTATTTGTGGAAGCGATGATGCGGCAATCGATTTTGATCACTTTGTTTGAACCCACGCGCGTAATTTCTTTTTCCTGCAGGGCACGAAGTAATTTCGACTGCAGTGATAACTCCATCTCCCCTATTTCATCGAGCAACAGCGTACCGCCAGTGGCTTCTTCAAATTTTCCTGCACGCGCGGCCAGTGCGCCTGTGAATGATCCCTTTTCGTGACCAAATAATTCACTCTCGGCCAACTCCCGAGGAATGGCGGCCATGTTCACCGCCACAAAAGGTCCGTCTTTTGTCCTTGAATTGAAATGAATCGCTTTCGCCACCACTTCTTTTCCGGTGCCCGTTTCGCCTGTAACACCTACAGTGATATTTGTCTCGGCAGCCTTGCGCATGAGTGTAAACACTTGTTGTATTGCGTCACTTTTTCCAATAAGAAAATTTTCAAAGCTGTATTTGTTCTTCACTTCTTTCTCCAGTGAAGTGATGCGTGATCTAAGCTTGCCGGCTTTGCGGATGTTATTGAGCAGGTTGACAAGCTTTTCTTTAATGTCCGGTGTTTTCACAATATAATCGTAAGCACCGAGCTTGATGAGGTCGAGCGCTGTGTCGATTTTTTCCTGCTGACTGATGATGACAACTTCAATTTCGGGATTGAACTCTTTGATCTGCCGCAACACATCTTCACCATTCATATCGGGAAGTTTGTAGTCGAGAGTGATCACGTCCGGCTGCTCTTGAAGATGCTTAAGCAATTCAGAGCCCGAGCTGAATTTTTTTAACTGATACTCGGGATTCAATGAGACAACGTAGCTAAGCAGGTCGCGGTACCAATCGTCGTCTTCTACAACGAAAACAGTGAATTCGCTGTTGTTTGGATCTTTTCGTGCCATGAGTTAATGAGCAATTTGAACTTATTTATGTGATCAGATCAATCTCACCGGTTCGACTGTTTCCTTTTCATTCATCAGTTCTTCGATTTCATTTTTAAGCAAAGGAAATAGCGCTTCAGAGTCTAGTGTAATTTGATTTATTAATTCGGCCGATGCCGGAATGTTGTCGGCATTAATCGCAAGCAATTCAAGCGACCTGAGTTTTGCTTCCAGTTCTCTCAATTCAAGATAGCGGAATGACGGAATCATTTTGTGCGCAACATTATGAATGGAGTTATAATCGGCCTCTTCGAGCGCGCGGTGAAGCCGGCGAATATTGGCGTTGTTGTTAGCGATGAATGAACCGAGCATCTCTGATATAAATTCTTTGTTTGCACCGGAAGTCTCTTCAAGGTACTTCAAACTGTATCGCTTACCATTCGACTTGAAACTGCTGTTTTGAGATTCCACCTTGCTGCTGAACATGGTTCCTTGCGGCAAAAACTTTTCCAGTTTTTCCAGAAGTTGTTTTTCGGTGAATGGTTTCGTTAAATGATCAGAGAATCCGGCCTCAGCATATTGATTTTCATTTTCTGCAAAGAGATTTGCCGTAAGTGCGATTACGGGAATTTGACGCTGCAGCTTATCATCAAGAGATCGAATTGATTTCACCACTTCAAATCCGCTCATCTCAGGCATTTGAATGTCGAGTAGGACGAGATCGAAATTTTCGTTCTGAAATTTTTCCAGAGCTTCTTTGCCATCAGATGCCGATCTTGTTTTCATTCCAAGGTTTTCCAGAATGATTTCGCAAAGCTTTACGTTCATCTCTTCGTCGTCTACAATGAGGATGTGTTTGTTTGCAAAAAACGTTTGCGAATCAGGCACTGAATTGGTGTCAGCTGATTCTTCATTTTGTGTTTTCTGAGTTGATTTTCTGAATGGCACTCTGACTGTAAAGACTGAGCCCACTGTAAGCTCACTATTCACGTCGATGGTTCCGCCAAGTGATTCAGAAAGCTTTTTCGTGATCGCTAATCCCAGTCCCGTGCCTCCATATTTGCGGGTGATCTCGCCATTGCTTTGCGTAAACGCGGAAAATATTTTTCCGAGAGCCGCAGGAGCAATTCCGATGCCTGTGTCGCGCACTTGAATGGCGATAATTACGCTGTTCTCGTTTTCCTCTTCCAGGCTTACGTGAATGATTACGCTGCCTTGCTCGGTAAACTTAATTGCATTGCTCACCAGGTTAATCAGAATCTGTTTCACGCTCACTGCGCTGCCACGCAGGATTTCCGGTATTTTTTCATCGATGAAAAATGAAAACAAGAGACCGCACTCCGCGGCTTTCCACCGGAATGACTCAAACACTTCATGAATGAGATCGTGAACGCTGAACGAAATATCCTCCCGTTCCGAACCGCCGGCTTCAAGCTTAGAATAATCGAGAATTTGATTGACAATAGAGAGTAAATGACCGGATGATTTTTGAATAGCGTTCACGAATTCTTTGCTCTTCTCCTGCGAAACATCTTTTGCCAATTGTTCTGAAAACCCAATGATCACATTGAGCGGTGTTCTTATTTCGTGACTCATGTTTGCCAAAAACTCTTCTTTCACTTTCGCGAGTTTTTCAGCGCGCCTTCTCTCGTTTTCCAATTGTGTACGAAGGCGATTACTGCGAGTAACATCACGAAGGATGAGTGAAATGAAAATTAAAGTTCCGATTAGCCCGAGAATCGTGATCACACCAATGAGTGCTGCTGCATTAATGGCATTTTGTTTTGCTTCAGCGGCTTGTTCACTTTTTTCCCGCTCTTCAGTTAATTCAAGTGTGTTCACTTTGTTTCTGATCTGCTCCATGAGCTTTTTATTCTTCTGAAGCAAAACCAGCTCATCAGCACTCCAGCTTTTCATTTCCTGAATAGCCGACGTGTCAATGATTGGAGAAATAAATGGTAGAGATTTTGGAACTGGAACCACAGCATTAATCTGCTGTGTTGTCGAATTAATATGTGAATCCTGAAATGGCCATGCTGGAGATTTCGCTTTCGCCGCTGCCTCTTCCTCATCCTTTCGTTCGTTCGACCCGAAAAAGTTTTTTAGCCAATCGAATATAAAGAAGCTCTTGACATCGTCTGCTTTATTCTGAGCAGGCACTATGATTCTCTCTGCAGGAATTGAATCGGTCGAGTAGCTTTCTGCCGCAATTGGGGAATTGCCGGCATGAATTGGCTTCATTTCTTTTCCAGAAAATTTCTTCTGAGTCAGCTCACTCAATTTCTTTTCCTGGCGATCCATCGCTTTGCCTCTGTTTTCAAGAAATGAATTCAAGACAACCTCGCGCTGCGCTGCAAGAAGTGTGATGGAATCAGCAAGCTGCAATTCGCGATCGTTATAAAAAATCAGCGTCTGAAGTGTTGCCAACTGGGCGTGAGCCGAGTCAACAAATGCATGGTAAAGTTTGAGATATTGAGAATCGCCGGTAAGCGAAAAGGCCCGGACGCTTATTTCTTCATTGGAAAGATGACCGAGAAGAGCTCGAAGGCGAATAGTCTTTTTATCCGGCTCAGAAAGTATGCTCACTGAATTTGACATTTTGCTGAGCGCTACAAAGTTGATTATAGCTGCCACACAAACGGCGAACAAGACCACACCGAAGCCGACAAAAACTTTTGTTCTTATTCCCTTAAAGATGCCCGATGGCTCCTGTATCACATTTCTTTGTTTAAGGAAGAATTAAAACACATAATGCAAAGAGATTGCCACATCCCACGGCCAATAGGGTTCTGCGAAAAAAGAAAAGCGCGGACGCAGATCGATGCCGGCGTTCAGTGGCACATCTTTGAAATAATAATCGAATCCCAACATGCCTTCAATTCCAATTGTTGATTTCCAATTGTAAGGCTCATCGGGCGGATAAGGATAGTTATGATCGCCAGCAAAAAATCCGCCACCACCGAAGCAGAACACAAAACCTTGCCTAAGGGGAATATGCTTCTCCGCGAGTACAGAAATCATGGCCCAATCAACCTGATAATTCGCAAGAAGGTCTGCTTCTACACCTACATTTTTTGATCCAACGTGACTGAACGAAATTCCGCTGAACCTGCCCAACCGTAAACCAATTTGATTGGTATTAGCTGACTGCGCGTTTGATTGTAAAACTTGTGATGAAATCAGGCCAACTAACATAGCGACGAAAAAAAATGGTTTTAGATTTTTCATGGTGGAGGAATTTTCATGAAGAAGTTAATAACATTAAACTGAGGAACAATTGAAAATGGATGGAAACCGCACTCGATGAAACACCCCCTAAACACCGTGTTGGGTGCGGCTCCATCCGGGGGAAACTTATTTTAGATCGAAGGCCGTTTTGCCAACGAGATATCCATCCTGATAAATTTCTGCCGAGTAGTGTCCGGCATTCAGCGGAGTTGACTGACTCCAATTGCTGCACACTTGCTTTGAAGTTTGATCATAGTTAAGCGTTGCCGTGTTTGTGTATTGCACCTGATCACCCGACTCGACCGAGGTAAAAACACCTGATCCCTGCGATTGCACAGCGAGAACTGTTCCATCCGGAGCAAGAATTCTTATAAAAAAAGTTTTCTCTCCCGGATCAGCCACTTTGTTTTCAGGAACATTAAAGCAAACCTTCAGCGATTGCGCCTTGCTTGCGCGTGTTGTTGAAGATTCTTTGCCACTCGATTTCTCACGCACTGCATTTGCAGTAATATCCGATGGAATCAGGAGAGAAGCCACCGTCACTTTTTTCGCGAGCGTGGTGTTTGTAGTCTGAAGGTCAGTGATCGCCGATGCTTTCTGAGTAATGTCCTTACTCAGTGAATCACGCTGCCCTGATAAGCGCGTATTTTCTTTACTGAGCGCATCCACTTTATTGCTCAAATCTGAAATCATTGAATTGAGATCAGTCATCTGCCGTTGATATTCGGCATCGCTCATCTCACGACTCTTCTTTTCCTTGCTTAAATTAGAGCGCAGAGTAAGAATGTATTTTTCTTTCACGTTAAGCACGCTGTCAAGCGTAGCATTCTTTCCTTTGTACGATTCAATTTCAGCAAGTGCTGCCGTGTACTTCGTATCCAGATCAGTGTATCTGCTTTCGGATGCTGAAACTTCGTTCGTTGATGCTACGATCTGCTTTGACTTATGCTGGTTATCGGCAAACAGAAAGATTCCTGCTCCCAGAAAAAGAATAGTCGTGACGAGAAAGAAAATGCCTGCTCCGTTTAATCCGCCGGAAGTTCTATGTCCGGATTCCGCTGAATAATTGGTTTGTTCATCCATGGTTTATGTATTTAGATGGCTTAAAATTTTTGTGATGAAGATTTATTTTCAATCACGTGCCACTTCATTTGCGCGAGCAATCGATTCGCATATGATCTTTGCTCATCATTGCTTTTGAAATAAAATGCGAGATAGAGATTGAACACTCGAAAAAATAAATCAGTCTCAATTGTGGAAAATGATTCCTTGAAAAAGAAAATCAGGTGAGAAAATATTTCAGAAGAGAGTGATCAACTACTTACCAGGTAACATCAATCCTTCCTCGATCATTAGAAGTAGTGAAAACGGAAACACGTGACGATGTTTTCACACTCGCATGTGTTTCGGGATCAACTTTGTCAATAGGTTCAATGAATCGAACTTCTTCAGAGGAAGTATTTACGGATTTTCCATTCACAGAAAATTTTGCTGAAGACGGAAAACCGTGCAAAAAGATTTTCAAAAACCTGAATTGCGAAGAATAGTTTCCCTCCACGGCATCAAAGCTTAATTTCTGGTCTGAAGGATTCATCATCATTATTCTTTTCAAGTATTGGCCGGATTGATATTCGAAACCATTGCCGGCATCTTCGTAATAGACTTGTGAACTCGTTTCATTTCCGAAATACACGTGCACCATTAGTGTGTCAGAAGGTTTTTGCGCAGTGGTTTGAATGGGTGACTGCATGCAGACGATACTTCCGGCCTTCACAAAAACCGGGAGCAATTGCGGCGGCGCGAATTGATAATGCGATTCGTTTCCCTGAAGAATTTCATCACTGTAGAAATTGTACCACGTTCCCTTTGGCAAATAAGCCGCAACAGTTAACTGCGATGCAACATAAGGAACAACAAGCAGCGAGGGACCATACATATATTCATTCACTGCATTATCGTGATAAATGTTTTCGTCAAGCGGATAATTAATTGCAAGCGAGCGCTGCACCGGCATTCCGGTTAGCGTAGATTCATAAAATGAAGAGTAGATGTAAGGAAGAAGATTGTAGTGCAGCTGAATGTAATCGCGACAGGTTTTTTCAGTCTCTTCTCCGAATGTCCAGAGTTCTCCTGCTTTGCTGTTATATTCCTTGTGCCCGCGGAAGAACGGACTGAATGCTCCGATGGAAATCCATCGTGCCATCAAATCTGGTGATGCTTCTCCAATGAAACCGCCTATGTCAACGCCGCAAAATGAAACGCCGGAAAGTCCGAGTGAATTGAGAAGACGAACCCCAAGCAGCATGTGATTCTCATTCGAGAGATTGTCGCCGGTCCAAATTGCCGTGTAACGTTGCAAACCTGCAAAGCCTGCACGAGTGAGAACGAAAGGTCGCTTGTTATCGAAGAGTTGTTTTGTTCCCTCGTACGTTGCGCGCGCCATTTCTAAACCAAAAACATTTTTGCCAAGCTTGTAAGAAACGGGATGACCATCGAAATTGAAAATGATATTTTCAGGTGAAGTGGCTCCCCATGATGCGGGCTCATTCATGTCGCACCAGAATCCATCAAGTCCATCATCAATGTCCTGCTTAAAAAGTTTTCCCCACCAAATTCTTGCATCAGGTTTTGTGTAATCAGTGAAGTTGCACCAGCCCGGCCACACTTGCGCCGTCCAAACCTTTCCGTCGGGATATTTGAGGAACAAGTCATTCTTCAGCCCATCTTCATAGGCAGGATAATTTTTCTCGACCTTTAATCCCGGATCGATAATGGCTACATTCTTAAAACCCATTTGATCGAGCTTCGTCAACATTCCTTTTGGATCGGGATAGCGTTCTTTGCTCCAAGTGAAAACTTTGTAGTCCTGCATGTAATGAATATCGAACCACAATGCATCACAAGGAATTTTGCGATCGCGGAAATTTTGCGCGAGCGACATCATTTCGCTCTCTGGATAGTAACTCCACCGGCATTGATTGTAACCGAGCGACCAGAGCGGCGGCATCGGCATTCTTCCCGTGAGCCACGTGTATGATTCAATGATCTTCGAAACATTCGAATGCCAGATCAAAAAATAATTCATGTCGCCGTCTTCAACTGCGAAAGATGAAAATCTTCCCTGCGATGCACCGAAGTTGAAATGCGTGCGCGAAGAGTTGTCGAGAAAAATTCCATAGACAAGTGAATCATGAATGCCGATGTAAAACGGAATGGACGAGTAAAGCGGATCCTGCCGCGTTTCATAACCGGGCACATCAGAATTCCAATTTACATAGGCATTGCCTCTGCGATCCAGGTCGCCTGTTTTTTCTCCAAGTCCGATAAATTTTTCATTGCCGAATAATCTTTTGTACGTCGTGATTTCATTTCCGTTCCACTCTGTTCCGAGCGTGGAGTCATCAGCACTCACGAGTTGATTTTTGTAAGAGTAAAATGAAAGACGAACCGGTTTTTTCTGAATGATAAGCTTTACTGAATCGGTTGTGATCTCGATGTCGCTCTTATTTTCCTTCACATCATATTTTAACTTCCCATCAGGAACAGCAACTGTTGCATAGGAGAAATCATTGAACAAAGTATTTTGTGTTGCATCCACCTTGATCACATTGGCGGAGTAAACCGTGATCTTCATATTTCCAAAATCAGTTTGAAGCGAGACGCCGTTACTGATTTTCTTCATTGATTTGAAGTTGCCGAGAGATTTCGGAAGAGATTGAGCGGAAATACGAGTAAGAGAAAACAAAAGTGCGGGAATGAGTAAAAGCTTTTTTTTCATCGGAAAATATTGAATTAGTGACGGGCTCATCGCTGGTGACAAACGTAGCTGTTTGAGAACTCTTCTGCAACAGAAGTCGATCATATGAGCTCGCTTCAGCAAACTTTTCATAATTATGATCCAGCTGATAAATGCAAATGACTGTTAGTATAATTTTATGATTGTTGTTATGCAGTTGCAACCGAGAAATCATTATTATTGTCTCATAAAAAAACCTAGCCGATATGAGGAAAACTTTTACCCGATTCATCCCTCTCCAACTCCTGTTATTGGTAATCGCAGCGCAAGTGATGGCTCAAGGTTCCATACAGGGATTAGTGGAAGACGAAAAACAACAACCGGTTCCGTATGCCACGGTTCAGTTGCAAGGAACCGGCATGGGAGCCACCACTGATGAAGATGGCAATTATACAATCAGCCATGTAGCCGCCGGCACGTACACCCTACAGGTTACCTACGTGGGCTACGCAACATATGCGCAACAAGTGATTGTAGCTTCGTCTGCTTTGACGGTAAACATTTCGTTGAAGCCCGATTACCAAAATCTTAGCGAGGTAGTTGTGGTTGGTTACGGAACAAAACAGATTAAAGATTTGACCGGCTCCGTTTCATCAGTTGGTTCAGATCAATTTCTCAATGGAAACATTCAAACACCCGAGGCACTCATTGCCGGCAAGGTTGCAGGCGTAACCGTCACATCTAACAGTGGTATGCCGGGAGCGGGAAGCACAATCAGAATAAGAGGAGGTACATCACTTAACGCAAGCAATGATCCGCTTATTGTAATTGACGGTGTTCCGGTAGATAACAATTCCATCGCAGGTGCACCGAGTCCACTCTCAATGATCAATCCAAATGACATTGAAAACATCACCGTTTTGAAAGATGCTTCTGCTGCTGCCATCTACGGCTCACGCGCAGCGAATGGGGTAATAATTATTACTACGAAGAAAGGAGTTCCCGGAAAAAATAAGGTCGGCGTTGAATTCAATACAAACAACTCGATTTCTCAAATCTACAAATACGTTCCTCACCTTTCAGGAGATCAGTTGCGTGCAATTATTGACAGTGCCGGAACCACCAACATGAAAAAGCTGATTGATTCCACCGGAAATACTGATTGGCAAAAACAGATCTATCAAACTGCATTTAGTTCTGACAATAACCTCACAATCGGAGGAGGAATTCCGAATGTCCCTTACAGATTTTCATGGGGATTTTTACATCAGGAAGGTGTGTTGAAGAGATCAGAGATGGATCGCAATTCGCTTTCGCTGAATGTGAATCCTTCTCTTCTTGACGATCATCTTACGATTGCTTTGAACCTTAAGTATTCTTATGCTTACAACTTCTTCGCAAATCAAGGAGCGATTGGAACGGCAGTAACGTATGATCCTTCAAAGCCCGTTTATTCTGATACATCACTCTATGGTGGTTACTGGGAATGGATTGATCCCACTACTCACAAACCAGCATCACTGGCTCCAAGAAATCCGCTTGGACTTATTAATCAGCAAGAGGATAACGGTCATGCCAATCGTTACATCGGAAATATTCAGTTCGATTATAAGATGCATTTTCTTCCTGAGCTCAGAGCGAATCTGAATCTCGGAGGTGACTGGACTAGAAGTAACGGAACAGTTTTCATCGATTCTACTGCTGCTGCCTATTTCACGCAGAAAGGACAGTTCACGCAATATGATCAGAAGAAGACCAATAAGCTGCTCGAATTTTATTTGAATTACACAAAGGATATTGCTGACATCAATAGCAAGATTGACTTGACAGCTGGATATTCATATCAGGATTGGTTAACGATGAGTCCAATCGTTCAGGATAGCATTCAACTGGCTGATGGAACTAAAATAGGTCCTTCAGGTTATCCCACATTGAATGCTGCCGGTGATACAATTTTCCCGGGCGGCATTCCATATAAAACTGAAAATACGCTCATTTCATTTTACGGAAGATTGAATTACACATTCATGGACCGTTATCTGCTCACAGTTACATTGCGCGATGACGGCTCTTCACGTTTCGCCCCCGACAACCGCTGGGGCTTATTCCCTTCAGCCGCGTTTGCATGGAGAATTAGTGATGAAAATTTCCTGAAGAATTCAAAAACCATTTCCAATTTGAAACTTCGCCTCGGTTACGGGGTCACGGGTCAGCAAGATATTTTTAATGATTACCCATACATTGCAAATTACGCTCAGGGGGATCCAACTGCACAGTATCAATTCGGAAATGAATTTTACTATGTTCTTCGTCCCGCAGGTTATGATGCGAACATTAAGTGGGAGCAAACAATTACTTATAACGCCGGTATTGATTTTGGTTTCATTAATGGCCGCATTAACGGCAGCCTGGATGTTTATGACAAGAAGACGTCTGATCTGCTTAGTACTATTCCTGTTCCGGCAGGTACCAACTTCTCCAACTATATTCTCACTAACGTTGGTGCAATGGAAAACAAAGGAGTTGAATTTACGCTCGATGTGATTCCTTACGATAAAAAAGATTTCACCTGGGACATCGGAGGAAATGTTTTCTACAACCATAATGAAATCACCAAGCTGAACAAGGTAGAAGACACAAGTTCCGTTGGAGTGCTCACAGGTGGAATATCGGGAGGCGTAGGAAACTCAATACAGATTCAAGCAGTCGGATATCCTACATATTCCTTCTACGTGCTTCAGCAATTGTACGATGCCAATGGAAATCCGCTTGAAGGTCAATATACTGACTTTAACGGCGATGGCAAGAATACACCGGATGATCGTTACATTTATAAAAAGGCAGCCCCTGATGTTACTGCTTCGCTCTATTCAAGTTTCCGATATAAGAATTGGACAGCTGGTTTTCAATTGAGAGGAAGCTGGGGAAATTGGCTGTACAATAATGTGGCTTCAGATTTTGGCTGGCTGAATTCAATCGACGGCTCAAGACACTTTATCAATAATCTTGTTCCAAGCTATCTCGACACGAAGTTTCAGAAAGCCCAATACACTTCTGACATCTACGTGGAAAATGCATCTTTCATCAAGTGCGATAACATAAACATCGGTTACGATTTCAAAAATCTGATCTCCAAAAAATTTGGACTCATGGCAACCTTCGCTGTACAAAATGTATTTACCATAACAAAATACAGCGGACTGGATCCGGAAATTCAAAGTGGTATCGATAACAACATCTTTCCGCGCCCAACCATTTATTCAATCGATTTAGATATCAAACTCTAAAATTCAAGAAAATGAAAACGAAATTGTTCAAATCAGTTTTCCTTGTTTCACTTATTGCGATAATTCTTAGTTCATGCACTAAAGATTTAAATCGCTCTCCGTTTTACGGGCTCAATACAGATAATGTATACAATGATCCTTCGAATTACATTCACGTGCTGGCGAAGCTGTATGCTGGATTGTCTCTCACGGGAAATCAGGGTCCTGCCGGAAAACCCGATCTTGATCCAAGTAGCGTCGACGAAGGATATTCACAATACATCCGTACACTCTTTAATATTGAGGAGTTACCAACCGATGAAGCAGTCTGCAATTGGAACGACCCGGGAATTCCTGAGCTTCATCAAATGGCATGGCAGTCGGATGGCTATTGGAGCAAGGCCATGTATTACCGTATTTTTTACCAGATTCCTCTTTGCAATGAGTTTATCCGAGAATCATCGGATGCAAACATGTCGAGCCGCGGTTTCAGCGATGCAGATCAGACCACCATTCGTGAGTATCGGGCCGAAGCCCGTTTCCTCAGGGCTCTCAGCTACTATCACGCGATCGATCTTTTCGGCAGTGTTCCATTTGTTGATGAAAATGACTTGCCGGGTTCTTTTTATCCGAAGCAAATCTCAAGAGTCGATCTGTTTAACTATGTAGAAAGCGAATTGCTCGACCTTCAGAATTTACTTCCTGATCCAAGAACCAATGAATATGGACGTGTAGATAAAGCGTGCGCGTGGTTCCTGCTTGCGAAATTGTATCTGAATGCTGAAGTGTATACCGGACAACAGCGATATACAGATTGCATCACTTACGCTTCTAAAGTTGCCACTGCAGGATATTCGCTTGAGCCCGTGTATGCCAATCTTTTCAGAACGGATAATAATTTATCGAATGAAATAATTTTCCCCGTAACGTTTGACGGTTTGAAAACAACATCCTACGGAGGAACAACATTTCTTGTGCATTGTGCTGTTGGCGGTACTATGAATCCTCTTGATTTCGGAATTGCAGGCGGATGGTCAGGATACCGAGCCACTGTTGACTCCACTCCTGACTTCGGATTTGCCAACCATTTATTTGGTGTAACTCCACAAAATCCAAAAGGTGACACACTTGATTCAAGAAACATGTTTTGGACGAATGGACAGGTGATGCAGATCAATGATATTTCTTCCTTCACCTATGGGTATCCAATCACAAAATGGAAAAACATAAGCTCAACTGGTGCTCCGGGATCAGATCCGACAGGCGGATTTGTGGATACGGATTTCCCCATGTTCCGTCTTGCTGATGATTATTTGATGTATGCTGAAGCAGTATTACGAGGAGGCACAGGTGGTGACATGGCTACCGCTCTTGGTTATGTGAATGCAATTCGTGAACGAGCCTATGGAAATTCATCACACGATATGAATTCAATTGATCTGAATTTCATTCTCGATGAACGCGGAAGGGAACTCGAATGGGAAGCACAGCGCAGAACTGATTTAATTCGATTCGGTGAATTCACATCAGGCAGCTACCTGTGGCCGTGGAAAGGCGGAGTGAAGCAAGGTGAAGCAGTTGGAGATTTTCGCAATCTCTATCCCATTCCAATTGATGACATCATTGCCAATCCCAACCTGGTACAGAATCCGGGGTACTAACAAATTTTATTGCTAAATGCAAAGGGCCGGCTCGTCCGGCTCTTTTTATTTTTTACACTCCGGTTCTCTGTTTCGATTGTATTTTTAGGAGTGCAATTCTCTTCAATGAAATCCATGTTGCCTTCGTTCCCGATTTCCATCCTTTCGATTCTGTTTTTGTTTCAATCAAATTCGTTTGCATCGGCAAATCAAAAAAATCCTTCTGTCGAAAAAATCATTGGCGCTGATATTTCTTTTCTTCCCCAGTTAGAAGATGAGGGAATAAAATTTTCAGTGGATGGAAAACAAGGTGACGCAATTCAGATTTTGAAAGATCATGGATTCAATTACATCCGACTTAGAATTTTTGTGAATCCCGAAACCGACAGTGGTTATTCGAAGAAAGGATATTGCGGATTGGAACAAACGAAACAAATGGCGAAGCGGATCAAAGCGGCCAACATGAAATTCCTTCTTGATTTTCATTACAGCGATTATTGGGCTGATCCCGGAAAACAATTTAAGCCTGCAGCTTGGAAGAAATTAAGTTTTGATGATCTCACAAAAGCCGTTCATGATTACACGAAGAATGTGATGACCGAATTGAAAAATCAGGGAACATCGCCTGACATGGTGCAGATTGGAAATGAAATTAATCACGGAATGCTTTGGCCTGATGGAAGTTTTACTCAGCCGGATAATCTTGCTGCATTGCTCAAAGCGGGAATTTCTGCAGTGAAAGAAGTGTCTCCTTCAACCAAGATTATGTTGCACATCGCTCTTGGAGGAGAGAACGCAGAATCGCGTCAGTGGCTCGACGCAATGATTTCACGTGGCGTTGATTTCGATGTGATCGGTGAATCGTATTATCCGCAATGGCATGGAACACTTGACAGCCTGAAAAAAAATCTGACGGATCTTTCTCAGCGATACAAACAAAGTGTGGTGGTTGCCGAATACACGCAACACAAAACTGAAGTGAACGATATCGCTTTCAGTTTGCCGAAAGGAAATATCAAAGGCACTTTCATTTGGGAGCCACTGAGCACGTGGGAAGAAATTTTTGACAAAAATGGTGAATCCATCGATGATCTGCTCAATATTTATCCCGCGATTGCAAAAAAATACGCAGTAAAATAAAATCGAAGGGCACGATGAAAATAAATCCGGTATATCTCCTTCTCATCATCGCAATCATTTCATCCTGCACATACCAACCTCCCAGAACAAGAGAAGATTTTGACAACAACTGGGAATTTTTTCTCGGTGATGATTCCTCTGCGAAAAATCCTGATTACAATGATGCATCGTGGAGAACGCTCAATCTACCGCACGACTGGAGCATTGAAGGAAAATTCGATTCATCGAGTCCTGCCAAATCCGACGGAGGATATTTGAATGGCGGCGTAGGCTGGTATCGGAAAACCTTTTCAGTTTCCACTTCTTCAAAAGGCAAAAATATTTTCATTGATTTCGATGGTGTGTATCGCCTGAGTAAAGTTTGGATCAACGGACATTTTTTAGGTGAGCGACCCAATGGCTACATTTCTTTCCGCTATGATCTCACGCCTTATCTCAACTATGGCGACAAGAAAAATGTGATCGCTGTTCGTGTTGACAATTCACAGCAACCGAATTCGCGTTGGTATTCCGGCTCCGGAATTTATCGCAACGTTGGATTGGTAACAACGAATAAAATTTTTGTTGATCAGTGGGGAAGATTCATCACCACACCGAAAGTGAATAAGGATTCTGCAACGGTTGATATCACAATCAAAGTGAGAAACAGTGATTCAACAAATGCAAATGTCACTGTAAAAACTTCGTTACTGGACAAAGCTTTGAAAGTAGTTGCTTCAACTTCCTCATCCATTGATATCAATAAAAACAGCGTGAACGAAACTTCTCAGCAAATGATTGTGAAGAATCCAACACTTTGGTCATTGGAGAAACCATATTTGTACACTGCAGAAACACAAATCATTTCTAACGGAAAAATCCTGGACGAATATTCAAGTCCGTTTGGAATCCGCTACTATCATTTCGATGCGGACAAAGGATTTTTTCTGAATGGTGAGCATGTAAAATTGAATGGCGTTTGTGAGCATCATGATTTGGGTGCACTGGGCGCAGCTTCAAATAAACGCGCCATTCAGCGTCAGCTTGAAATTTTGAAATCGATGGGATGCAATGCGATTCGTACGTCACACAACCCGCCCGATCCTGAGTTGCTCAACTTGTGCGATCAAATGGGATTCATTGTGATGGATGAAGCATTTGACATGTGGAAACGCCCGAAGAGAGAATACGATTATCATTTGTATTGGGATGAATGGCACAAAAAAGATTTGACCGATCAGATTCTTCGCGACAGAAATCATCCGTGCGTTTTCATCTGGAGTGTTGGAAATGAAATTCCGGAACAATCCGCTTACGTATGGAGTACTGATCTTCCAAGAGAACAATGGCCGATCGACAGCAATGGAAAATTTATTGTGAAAGAATTGGTTTCAATTGTGCGTTCTCTCGACACCACGCGGCCCATCACAACGGCTAACGATCATCCTGACACATCGAATGTGATTCTGCAGGCGAATGCGCTCGACATTACTTCATTCAACTATCGCAATTCACAGTGGCAATTTGAACAAGAGCGTTGGGGAAAGAAACCCTTCATCGCAACGGAATCAGCTTCAGCATTTGAAACGCGCGGACATTATGATATGCCTTCTGATTCCATTCGTCGTTGGCCGCCGGACTGGAGCAAGCCATTCACCGACGGAAATCCTGACCACACGTGCTCTTCCTATGATAATTACGCCGCATCCTGGGGTTCAACACATGAAGAAGCATTGAAATTATTTTTGAAGAACGATTGGATCACCGGAATGTTTGTGTGGACAGGTTTCGATTACATCGGTGAGCCGACACCGTACACGTGGCCATCGCGCAGCGCGTATTTCGGATTAATTGATCTCGCGGGATTTCCGAAAGATGGTTACTACTTGTATCAAAGTGTGTGGACGAATAAACCCGTGTTGCATCTGCTTCCCCATTGGAATTGGAATGTTGGCGACACCATTGATGTGTGGGCGTATTACAACAATGCCGATGAAGTGGAATTATTTCTGAATGGAAAATCACTCGGCGCGAAATCAAAAACGGGAGATGATCTGCATGTGATGTGGCGCATCCCATATGAACCCGGAACACTGAAAGCGGTTTCGAGAAAAGATGGAAAAGAAGTTTTGACGGACTCGGTGAAAACAGCAGGTGCTCCGTCGAAAATTATTTTGATTCCGGACCGCAATGAAATTCATGCTGACGGAAAGGATTTGTCATTCGTCACGGTGAGGATTGAAGATGCAAACGGAGTTCTCGTTCCGAATGCCGACAATGATGTTCAGTTTCAAATCGGCGGCGAAGGATTTATCGCCGGCGTCGACAATGGAAATCAAACGAGCCTTGAATCATTCAAAGCCGATCATCGAAAAGCATTCAACGGATTATGCCTCGCCATCATTCAGTCGAACGGAAATAAAGGAGATATTCAGTTGAATGCAACATCGAACGGTTTGCAAAGCGCAACCATTGTTATAAAAGCAAAATGAATTCTGAAGTGAATCAGCATCATCCTGCACACCAAAATTTTTCTTCTGTCCCTGCTGCGTTGATTGATTTCATAAAAGAGAATTCCACTGTTATTCGTTCTCCCGGACGAATCAATCTCATCGGTGAGCACACGGATTATAATGAAGGATATGTTCTTCCGGCAGCGATTGACAAAGCTGCATTCTTCGTTCTCACTCCCCGAGATGATAACAACATCAATCTTCACTCCCTTGACTTTCACGAAAATTATTTCACAACAATTGATGAATTCAGAAAATCAGAAAACTCTTCATGGCCGAATTACATTCTCGGAGTCGCAGAGCAATTCAAAAAGGCAGGAGCAGCGCTGAGAGGATTTGATGGCGCTATTACGGGCGAAATCCCACTCGGTGCCGGGCTCTCTTCATCAGCAGCAGTTGAATGTGCTGTTGCGATGGCACTGAATGAAATTTCAGGAAAAAAATTTGAAAAGCTTCAGCTCGTGAAAATGTCGCAGCGTGCAGAGAATGAGTTCGTCGGTGTTCGTTGCGGCATCATGGATCAGTTTGCCAGTGTCTTCGGCATTCGCGATCACGTCATAAAACTTGATTGCCGTTCGCTCGAATATGAATATGTTCCGTTTAAAATGGAAGGAATCAAAATTGTTTTGTTCGACAGTGGTGTGAAGCATTCACTTGCTTCTTCAGAATACAATGTTCGCCGACAACAATGTGAGGCCGGTGTTGAGATGATTCGGAAATTTCATCCTGAAGTGAAAAGTCTCCGGGATGCTACGATGGAAATGCTTGACGAATTTATTTTTCCAAGGGACAAAATTATTTATCGTCGCTGCAAATATGTTGTAGAGGAAAATGCCCGATTGTTGAACGCTTGTGAAGACCTGAAGAAAAATGATTTGGCTTCATTCGGAAAAAAAATGTTTGCCACTCATGAGGGACTCAGTCACGAATATGAAGTGAGTTGCGAAGAACTCGATCTGCTAGTTGATGCCGTGAAAGAACATCCAAATGTTATCGGAGCGCGAATGATGGGCGGTGGTTTCGGTGGCTGCACAATTAATATTGTACCGGAAAATGTAGTTGATGATTTGATTCGTGATGTTGCCGAGAAATTTGAAATGAAACTAAATCAGGAATTAAAATCGTACATCGTGAATATTGCAGACGGAACTTCAGCAATCAAATAAATCTTATGAAGAAATATTTCCCAATTGAAAGATGAGTGAGCCGACAATTGATTTCAAAAAACACCCGCACCGCCGAAAAAATATTTTGACCGGTGAGTGGCTGCTCGTTTCACCGCAGCGGACACAACGGCCCTGGCAGGGAAAAGTGGAATCACTGCCCGCCGACCAGCGCCCGGCTTATGATCCCAATTGCTATCTCTGTCCGCAAAACAAAAGAGCCGGCGGCAATTTGAATCCTGATTATGAAAATTGTTTTTCATTCACCAATGATTTTTCTGCTCTCGAAATTGATACGCCCGTCAGAGATTTCAATGTGAATGATTTGCTCATTGCCAAAAGTCAAAGCGGCATTTGCAGAGTGATTTGCTTTTCGCCGCGGCATGATTTGACATTGCCGCAGCTTTCAGTTGCAAATATTTTTGAAGTGATTCAGCTCTGGTGCAACGAATTCCAATCGCTCTCTGAAAACAAGCAAATCAAATACATTCTTTTTTTCGAAAACAAAGGCGAGATCATGGGATGCAGCAATCCGCATCCGCACGGACAGGTTTGGGCATCGAGTGATATTCCTGTCGAACCATTCAAAGAAACCATTCAGCAAGCAAAATATTTCGCAGAGAAAGGAAGAAGTCTTATCGGCGATTACGTTCAGCTTGAATTGGAACAACAAGAACGCATTGTCATCAGCAATGAACATTTCGTAGTGCTCGTTCCGTTTTGGGCCATTTGGCCTTTTGAAGTAATGATCATTTCAAAAAGGCAAGTGCAAACCATCATTCAGTTTTCAGAGGAAGAAAAAAAATCGCTCGCAGATATTCTGAAACGGATCACAACTCGCTACGATAATATTTTCAAAACTTCATTCCCCTACTCTGGCGGTATTCATCAGGCGCCGGTGAACGACGGTGATCATCCCGGGTGGCACTGGCACATGCATTTTCTTCCACCGCTTTTGCGCTCGGCAACTGTGAAAAAATTTATGGTGGGTTATGAAATGCTCGGTAATCCGCAGCGTGACATTACAGCCGAGTGGGCGGCTGATGTTTTAAGAAAGCAGAGTGAAGTTCACTATTTGGAAAACAAATAAACAGCAGCAAAGAATTGAACAAGGAAGCGATTTAAAAATTATTTTCAGCGCACAAAATCCACATTCATGAAACAGCCCATGCAGCCGGTCGATTATCTTGTCTTCGCAGTCTACTTTGTTATCGTTTCACTTTACGGCTATTGGGTATATCAGCGACGAAAAAAAACACACAATAACCCGCAGGATTTTTTTCTGGCTGAGGGACAGCTTACCTGGTGGGCAATTGGTGCTTCTCTCATTGCATCCAATATTTCCGCTGAACAATTCATTGGCATGGGCGGATCGGGCTTCGCGCTGGGGCTGGGAATTGCTTCGTATGAATGGATGGCTGCGCTCACACTTCTGATCGTTGCTGTTTTCTTCATGCCGCTTTATCTGAAGAACAGCATCTACACGATGCCGCAATTTCTTCGCAAGCGCTATGACGACCGCGTGGCCACAATTATGGCCGTGTTCTGGCTGCTCATTTATGTTCTGGTAAATCTCACTTCCATCATTTATCTAGGTGCACTCAGCATTCAGCACATGCTTAATCTTCCGTTTATGTGGTGCGCAATCGGACTCGCGTTGTTCGCCATCTTCATCACACTCGGCGGTATGCGCGTGATCGGTTACACGGATGTGATTCAGGTTTTCTTCCTCATTCTCGGCGGGCTTGCCACCACTTACATTGCATTGAATCTTGTTTCAGAAAAATTGGGAACCAGCTCCGGCTTCCTGGAAGGATTGAATTTGCTCCGGCAAAAAGCGCCCGATCATTTTCACATGATCATTCCGAAAGGAAAATATCTCGTGAACAACGGGCAAGGAGGCATGCAGGATCCATGGGATCAGCTGCCGGGGCTTGCCGTGCTCATCGGAGGAATGTGGATTGCAAATTTGAGTTACTGGGGCTGCAATCAATACATCACGCAACGTGCACTGGGTGCCAAGCTTCCCACGGCTCGCGGCGGATTGTTGTTCGCTTCATTTCTGAAATTGCTCATGCCTATGATCGTTGTGATTCCGGGAATCGCCTGCTACATTCTTTTCACGACCAAAGCTGATCCGAATATTGTGAGCGGAATTACGGAAAACGGAATTGTGAAGCCCGACAATTCGTATTCAACACTTCTGAACCTTTTGCCTGAAGGATTGAAGGGCGTGTCGTTTGCTGCACTTACGGCGGCCATCGTCGCCTCTCTTGCAGGAAAAGCAAACAGCATCTCCACCATTTTCTCGCTCGACATCTATAAGCATTTCGTAAACAAAGAAGCGGATGACAAGAAAGTAGTAGTCATCGGCCGGTGGACGGTGCTTGTGGCATTCACCATTGCATTGATGATCTCGCCTGCACTTAAAAGTTTCGGACAGGGCTTCACATATATTCAGGAATACACCGGTTTCATTACTCCCGGAATCCTGGCGATGTTTCTCTCCGGATTTTTCTGGAAACGCGCGAATTCTGCCGGAGCACTTGCCGCCACACTTTGCAGCATTCCGCTTTCCATCGCCTTTAAGTTTCTCACACCGGATATTCCATTCCTCAACAGAATGGGCATTGTTTTTCTCATTTGCGAAGCACTCATCATCATCTTTGGGATTCTGAGCTCACAAAAAGAGAATCCAAAAGCATTGACAATTGACAAAGGAATGTTCCGAGTGTCATCAGGATTTACGGTGGGCGCGCTGATTGTGATTGGAATTCTTGCAGCCCTTTACATTGTTTATTGGTAGCTTATTTCATTGTGAGGAAAAAACTTTTGCTGCTGCCCATGCTAATAACGGCGAATCATTTTCTCTACGGGCAAAATACGACTGATCATGTTTCAGGAGAAGTGAAAGCGATGCAGGAATGTGATCATCGTGTCTTCTATGAAATTTTCATCCGTTCATTTTATGATTCCAACGGCGACGGGATCGGAGATTTAAATGGCATCACTGAAAAACTTGATTACCTCGCGAAACTCGGCATCGGCGGAATCTGGATCACGCCTTTCAATCCCTCACCTTCTTATCATAAGTATGATGTGATAGATTATTACAGCGTTGATCCGCAATACGGCACGCTCGATGATTTCAAGAAACTGGTGAACGAAGCGCATAAGAGAAATATTTACGTGCTGATGGATTTAGTGGCGAACCACACGGCGTTAAAAAATCAGTGGTTCATCGCTTCAATTAAGAATGATCCGAAGTTCCGCGACTATTATATCTGGGAAAAAGATCCGACGGAAGCGAAAGCCGGAGGATGGTATTCGCCGCGGGATGAGAAGGGAAACATCATCGAAGGAGAAAAATATTTCGGATTCTTTTCCCGCACCATGCCTGATCTCAATTACGACAATCCTGAAGTGAGACAGGAAATGATTAATGTTGGAAAATGGTGGCTGAATGAAACAGGTATTGATGGATTCCGTCTCGACGCAGCTCAGCATATTTACGATTCAGAACATCCCGCTAAAAATGTTGAGTGGTGGAAAGAATTCACTGATTCCTTAAAAAAAATAAAACCTGATTTGATCACGATCGGTGAGTGCTGGAATCATTATCCATTGGTTGCGCAATATCTGTCGGCATTGAGCGGTGCATTTAACTTTCAGCTCTCATGGGCAATTTTGAAAAGTTTGAAAGAAGAGAAGGATGACTCGATCGCCGAATTGGTTTCTAAAATCAGAAACGATTATGAAACCTACTCGAAAACTTTCATCGATCCTATCTTCCTCAGCAATCATGACAACAATAGAATCCTGAGTGATCTTGACAACAATGAGGCTAAAGCAAGACTCGGCGCCTGCATTTATCTCACGTTGCCGGGAACGCCATTCATTTATTACGGAGAAGAAATCGGGATGAAAGGAATGAAACCGGATTCACTAATCCGCGAACCGTTTTTGTGGGGAGAAAAACACAAAAAGGAGGATGAGCAGCAGACACATTGGGAGCGCGCAACTTTTTCTACAGAAGAAACCGTGAAACCGCTGAATGAACAGCTGAATGACCGGACCTCGATGTATCAACTCTACAAGAAGCTGATTGCAGTGAGAAAATCAAATTCATCTCTGACATCGAGAACATTTAACCCCATTTCAATGCATGATGAATCCCTGGTTGCTTATTTGCGCGAGAGTGACAAGCAACAATTGTTGGTGATTCATAATCTTTCTCATGAGGAAAAAAAATTCACGCTGCCGGAATCGCTCTCAAAATTCACTCACGTTGTTTTCTCCTCAGAGAAAATTTCTTCTCTTCATACCAATACAATAAAACTTGAAGCTTACTCTTCCATGATCATAGCAAAGAGATAAGAGAAGCTATCTTTGCTTATGTTATCAGCAACCAAAGCAAATTCAGCTTAGTAAATTTGAAATCCATGGTCCCGTAGTACAATGGATAGTATTTGAGATTCCGGATCTCAAGATTTAGGTTCGATTCCTAACGGGACTACAATACAAATTTTATCTCTGAACTTTATCCTTCCTGATTTCTAAATGAAAAAAACAATTCTCGGTATTGATCCCGGCACTAATGTTCTCGGCTTTGCAGTGATCGATGTCGATGGAAATTATGTGCGCTTGCGTGAAGTGAATGTATTGCGAATGAAAAGAGAAAGAACCCACTACGAGAAACTGAAAGAAATATTTGAAGGTATAGAAGCAATAATAAAAAAATTTAAACCTGATGAGCTGGCGATTGAAGCCCCATTCTTTGGGAAGAATGTGCAATCGATGTTGAAACTTGGCCGCGCGCAGGGAGTCGCTATCACCGTTGCTCTTGCTCATAACTTACCCGTGTTTGAATATTCACCTCGAAAGATCAAGCAATCAATCACAGGCAATGGCAATGCTTCTAAGGAACAAGTGGCAGCCATTCTTTCACAACTCCTAAAATTCGATGCTAAATTTCTAATGCTTGACGCTACAGATGCGTTGGGTGTTGCAGTGTGTCATCATTTTCAGCATAAAGAGTTCATCTCTGCAAAGAATGGCAAAGGATGGGAAAAATTTGTTGAGGAAAATCCGGGGCGAATAATAAAAATAAAATGATTGAGAATTAAAATCGATGACTTCTTTATAAATAGCATTATGGTCGCCAGCGAAATTTTCGATAAGAACTGTATAAGACTTATTTGTGCTTTCAAAAAGTTTATCACAAAAAGTCGGGTTGACCAGGCAGAGTAACTGGCTGAGACTAAATTCACTTCAGAATTATTTTTCTCTAAATCTTTACGCCCCATTTCACCATTGTCATATCATCCAAGCCGGAAAATCAATCGACCGAATCTCCACGGCTATGTTGCCAGCACTTTTGAAAAATCTCTTAACGCACTTATGATATATATATGTACTTATATTTTTTACAAACCATGCACCGTGGCCGGATTCTAAGGTTTCCATGAAATTAATCTGATTATAAATTTGAAATGATCTTTGATGCAATATCTTTCATTTCATCTTCGCTTAACTTTAATTTGGGTCTGCTAAAGTTTATGTCTTGCACGCTTTGCAGCGGTATAAGATGAATGTGTGCATGTGGGACTTCGAGCCCGATCACTGCCACACCCACACGCTCGCAAATCACAGATTTTTCGATAGCTCTCGCCACTTGTTTAGAGAAGATGATCAACTTCTTCAGCAAATCATCATCTATGTCGAAGAGATAGTCAATTTCCTGCTTAGGAATCACAAGCGTATGGCCTTTTGCCAATGGGGAAATGTCGAGAAAAGCTAAGCAATCATCATCTTCAGCAATGATGTATGAGGGGATTTCGTGACTAACAATTTTTGAAAAGACAGAAGGCATCTGAGATAAATTTAGAGATCTGTAACACCATCTCTTTTTGAATCTTTAGCAAGTTCACAAAGTTATTTCTACAACTTCAAGCTTAAGCACTCCTGACGGAACAGAAATTTCTACCACTTCCCCCACAATTTTTCCTAACAATCCTTTTCCAATCGGAGAGGTCACTGAAATCTTCCCCACCTTAATGTCTGCTTCCTTTTCGGAGACCAGCATAAATAAATTCATTTGTTTGTTGCTCAAATTCTTCACTTTCACCTTTGAAAGCAGCATCACTTTAGATTTATCCAATTTGGATATATCAATAAGCCGGGCATTTGAAAGGGTGTCTTCGAGCTGCGAGATCTTCATTTCAAGAAATCCCTGGGCTTCTTTCGCCGCATGGTATTCTGCATTCTCAGCCAGATCTCCTTTTTCACGGGCTTCCTGAATTGCTCTCGCTATTTCGGAGCGGCCTTTGGTCCGTAAGTCATGCAGCTCTTTTTTTATTTTCTCTAATCCCTCCTGAGTAAGATACGTAATGTCTGACATGCAACGAGATTTTACTTTTTTGAAAAAAGAAACGCTTCCTGAAGAAGAAAGCGTTTGCTTGATTATGTTTATACTGTAAAACTATAAAACAATTCTCACTCCCGCAGTATGAGTGCCATTAAATGGATCTGAGGTCCTGTAAGAATAATCTATTCCAATGCGCGGGCCATTTTGCTTAAGAGGCACTTCAAACGAAACACCTGCTGAAAATCCGGTAAGAGCAGTCACTCTTTTAGCAGGGTCTGTCAATCCATCCTGATAATTGTATCCAGCGCGAATCATGATTAGCTCTTTAAAGGAGTATTCAACGCCGGCCCCGAATTGATCTTGTGAAAAAGAATGGGAGCAGAAGTTTGCCGCCACTGTCAACCTGTTTTCCTTCTTCGCTTCCGATCCGAATCTGAAATCATAAGAACCTCCGATATTCAACAGCGAGGGTAATTCATAACCTTGAGAGCGTTGCTCAACGGTCATGGTGTAATCACCTTCCGGGGATTGTCCGCGAAAGGATAGTCCATCACCCCCAAATCGCATTCTTGTTCCGACATTTCGTAGCGCAATTCCAAACTTAATTTTAGTTGGATCGGTTTTAGGACCGGTTACATATTGAATTCCTGCATCCACTCCTACACCTACTGCGGCAGCATCAGAGATAGATTCAGAAACTCCACGCACAACAACCCCGCCGTAAATACTGTTAGAGAAAACTTTTGCATAAGCTAAAGCGAAGTTGATGTACTGCGGACTAAATGTGCCTAGGCCGCCTTCCGGTAAACTGGTAGTAGTTATAGGAATATCACCAAAGTCAATTGACATAACATCACCACCGATCACGCCGCCGCTTTTGCCTAAACTTTGACTGAAGCCAAATGTGTTAAAACTTATTCCCGTTCCTGAAAGCCATTCCGTATGAGAAAAGACAAGTTCAGTCTTTTTCGTGAACGCCATTCCGGCTACATTTAGATTTAAACTTTCGATCCCTTGGGCGCAAGCCGTATTGATTCCATCCCATCCGCTGCTGCGTGCCCACGGATTAATGAGCAGTTCTGAAGCTCCGGCTTCACCCTGCCTATCCTTATTTCCTGCACTTGCTATAGCGGAAATAAACAACGCGGGCAGTAAAATTTTTAGAAGTTTTATCATAAGGTGAATATTGATCGGTTTAGTAATTATTTAAATCAGCCGGACGCATAATGCCGAACCATTTTAACGTTCTCTGCCCAATTCCGGGCGCATCAACGTGAATGATGTAGAGTCCGCTGGCAATAGGGATTCCTGCATCGTTCTTCAAATCCCAATCGTAAGATGTGACAGTTGCATCATCCCGCGAAATGCGCCTTACCAAAGTGCCATCAAGAGAATATATTGTGATTGTACATTTTATTGGCAGGTTAGTAATCTTCACACGGTTGTCGATCTGGCTTACTTCGTAGGAAGAATAAGCATAGTACGGGTTGGGAACAATATTAATTGTATCCAATGCGCTGACTGCTGTTGCATGGTCATTACTTATAGCAGCTATACTTGCGGAATTAAATGTATAACGCGGCATGCCATTATTTGTATTTACATCAGTCATGAAAACCTGATACGGTTTAACAACTCTCAGCTGAACTGTTGTTTCAGTCGGAATAAAGCCATCTTGAATTGACAGATAACTAAAGTTAGGTGCTAAAAGCGGAACGGTAACCCAAGTGATTGTCTTGTATACATTTCTCTTTTCAGTGAGTGATCCTGATGCAAGTGAATTATAGTAAATATTGCAGCTATCATATTTAGTGCGTGAAACATAAACATATTGTTTTCCGCCTATCAGCAAATTAGCATTGCCTGTGTTATCAAAAGTGTATGCAGTAGAGCTCGGATTCCACCACATATCATCGCCGCCTTCGCCTGCAAGCCAGGAATCTTCTCCAAAGAAAATGTTTAATCGTTGTCCTGTCGAAGGATCTATTGCATAGCCCGGAAACCATGAACGACCTGTTTGACCAGCAATTTCATTTCCATCAATATCTTTTGAAGGTGATGCGCGTAAATTCATTTTGCTAACCCCGCCAACTGCTAGTGTGTTGTCAGCTTCAGTTTCAACTACAATACACTGCGACCACTTTGAGCGATCGGGAGTAAACACTACATCCACATTGTTCAAGCTGTCCATTGGATTAAGTGTTTGGCTCGGGCCGCTATGTGTTAATGCGTCAGCCCAAGCAGGAGCTACATCAACTGTAACATTATCAGCAGCCAAGCGGTAAGGAGCCCAGGTTCCTTCTATAATTTTTTCGTACACACCGTTTTCGTCTATGGGAACACCGCCGGGGCCAAAATAACTGGCATACACGGTTCCGCTTTGCAGATTATAAGAACCACCACGAATCCAGTTGAAGGGGGATTCACCTGATTCATCCTGTAATCCCGACAACCATTGTTTCTGCGGATCTGCAAATGTTATAGTGCCTTGCAGAAATCCATTATTGTTATTTGACTGATCTGTAGCATTACCTCCGGGATTTCGTCCCTGCTCTACATAAACTTTAAGTCCCCAGTCAGGAATAAGCTGCTCATTCAAATAATCAAGATTAAAATCCGAGTTCACTACTTCGCCCGTTGTTATATTCTTTAAATACCATGAAGTGGTGCTTGCGTTTAAGAATTTAGTTGGAGCGGAAGAATCCACTAATCCAAATTCAAAATCTGCATTTGGTACAACCTTGGGATCGAAGACTGTTATCGAAACTGGTCCGTTGCCACCGATATAAGTCGGATGAAGGTTTTCATACGGCGCGGGTAACGTGCCTTGAACAGCATCGGGTGTTAAATCTATAACGAGTTTTCCGTTGCCTGCACCTTCTTGCCGAGTTAATTCAGGTCCATCTCCATAGTGCGAATGAATTGAAAGACCTGATTCTTCGGGAGCAGGAATGTGTGGAATGGCACTATAAGTCTTAATATTCTTTCTGCCGGCAAGATAAGGTTGCGACTGCACCGTGGTGACAATGTTTGTAATATTTCCTGAAGTATCTCTGATAGTATCAGCTACCTGGTAATAATTATAAGCATAAGAAATTATACTATAATAATAGGTTTTGTTATTTATCAATCGCTGATTAGAGGTAGCAAATGCATCCGTGGTCACATCTAACGTGTGTTTGATGCCCAGATCGGAGCCATCGACCATCAACGTCGGAACATTAGGAACAAGCACAGGATTACCATTATCGAGTGTTGGATCATAATAATAGTTGATGATTTTGCCCACACCATTTTTTATATCGCACTGGAAAATTAATCTCGCTTTAGACGGATCCGTGTATTCCTGTGTACTTACGTTTGCATTGGCTAACTGATACAGTTGGTATCCTTCAAAAGAAAAGAATGAATCCGCAATGCCCAGTGCCGCTAACTGGGGATCAGCCACTTTATAGGTTTCTATGCTTTTTGTATTCTCTAATGCTATCACCAGTTCTTTATCTAATTCAATTATGCTCAAATCCGGAGCGGGCGGTCCGTCTTTTAGCTGGAAGCAATTATCAAATAATGCCTGTGCTTTTTGATCTGCATTCAACAGCAGCTTATAATTCGGGCAAGGATAAGTGCCAATTGGAGGCCTCACCCAAACCACACCATCTATAATATCATTAGTTGCTCCCGGATCCAGGCGAAAAGGGCCGGAAGATTCAATAAATCTTTTATCGCCGAATAAACCACCTATAGGATCTTGCGCCGCGCACTCTGACCAGCCGGTAGGATCGCTCGGATCATCCGGAAAAACATATTTAGTTGGTGTTGTTCCGCCATAAGCATTTTCGCCATAAGTAAATGGGGTTCCGTCCTTCCACGTGCCTGATAAATAACCATAGTAGTCTCCTGCATTTTCCGGATTTCCCATTACAGAAAAATCATTGATATAATATAGGAATGATGACATACCTAACTCATGTCCATTTTGATCTAAAGGACCCTTGAAATAATCGACGCCTTCATACGGCGGCTGATTACCATAGCTAAGCGTGCAGGCGCTGTTTCCATCAATGGCTTCAGCATTATAAACAATACCTAAGTTGGTGGGGAGGTTGCAACCGATGTAATCGTCAACATAACATCCTAAATCAGGATCAACCCACTGACCCATGAATGTACTGTCAATGGAAACGGTTGCTTTATTTAAGAGCTTATATTTATAGAATGTCATGTCATTCACTTCATCATTTGTTTTAAATGCAAAAGCAAGTGCATGAACTTCCATACCTATTGCGGTAGCTCCTGTTTCAGTATGAATGTTTCCTTTATCATTATAAACCCACCAAATCATTTGATCTGCATATGTTTTCTTGACGCATGATTCATCAATAATAGGATAATCGCCGCCGGTAGGGTCATAAATGCCGTTGTTATCAGCGTCAGCAAATGGTGCAAGATCTCTGTTGCCTACAATGGGATTGTACGGATTACCGTAGGCGGGCCAATTAAGAATGTCCTTTGGTACTGAAGATGAAGGAATCGAAGCGCCGCCCGCATTCGCTACTATTTGAAGGAATGAGTCAATCTCACTCCCCAGCACTTCAAAATGTTTATCCCACAATTTGCAAGTGGCGGCATCAATGGATGCATTATCGTCGAGCGGGCCCGGAAAAAAGTCATTACCATTTTGGCGATAAGTTGCAGCAGCAACTTTCAATTGGCCTTGCGCGTCCACACCGCCAATCCAAACGGCGCCGGCAAACATAGAGCTTGGATTTTCAGGCTGGCCGGGTAAGCTCTTCGGAACTTCATATTTAGCTGTCGCAACAAGATCCCACCACATGTCGCCACCATTTTGAAGACGTGCGCGCACATTGTTAATGTCAAGATCAATAGATGAAGTAGCCGGAGCACAATCACCCGCTTCCAGTTTTTCTGAACTAGCAAGTTTTCCTCCTTTTATCCCCATATTCTCTCTTGCCCAAAGCTGCATGCAGCTTAAGAGAAAAATTGCAGCAATGAGAACTTTATTTTTCATAATTATAATTTTAGAACGAATTAAAAATTAAAGATGATACCCAGATGAATCCTGCGGGCTAGGCTATAATTACCCGGATTATCCACTTTAATGCCGTATAGATTACTAAATGTTTCAGGGTCTAACTGCGTTGAAACTGTAGCTTGCCCTGTGGCTGAAGCAATGAAGCCATCGTCATTAGGATTACCGGTGAAGCGATAAACTCCAAGGACGTTAGCCGCATTGAATAAGTTTTCGATAAGCAAGTAAGCATTCAGGTAATAAGCATTTTCTTTTTTAGGTGTAAGATTGAAATCTTTATCAAGTTTTAAATCCACTTTAAATGACCACGGCAGGCGTGATCCATTTACACTTCCATCCAATGATGTCTGTGTTGCTACTCCAAAAATTGCTGTTGGGGTAGGACTTGTTTGCTTAGAATATGGCGTGCCGGATCCTGCTCTGAAGATTACATTAAGCCCGGTGTTACTTAAGAACTGAGAATGATTTTTTCCAATTGTTGGACCATTATAACTATTGCCTTCGCCAAAGCGATAATCAGCAGAAATCGTCAAGTTATGCCGCTGATCATAGTCGAAAGGAACTATAGTTCTTAAATTCGGCTGTCCAGACCCCACGAGGTTAACTCCTGAGGTTGCACTGGAGCCGGTACCAGCGGCAAATTGTAATGTATAGTTAGCATCAAGTTTGAAGTTCTTGATTCGTCTTAATTCATAGGTAAGGTCAATTGATTTAACTGTTCCGAAGTCAACGTTACCATAAGTTACATAATCATTAGGATAAGCATAGTAAATACCGACCACCTGAATGAGGTCTTTTAATTCACGATAAGTAGCTGCTATGGTCAATGCCGACGATGAACCCAATGCCTGTTTGAAGCCTACCTGATAGTCAATGGTTTTTTCCGGCTTCAGATCAGGATTAGGAAAAACAGTCCCTTGCAATTGCTGGAAGAAATAATAATAAAACGGCGGTGCAAATGCAACATCGCGGGATGCCGTACCGGATGGTCGTTGTGTCAGCACATCATAGTGAGCAAAGAATAAAGCTTCATCGGAAATGGGGAATGAGAATGCGATACGAGGCATCACATTTATTTGCGGAGTATAAGAAGTGAATGAATTAGCATCGAGTGTAAGATTGTTTACGTCGGTCGCTTCCAGGTAAGGTGTAATTCTTCCCGTGTTCGACGCTTGCGCAATCACCTTCGGATCTGAGACTTCAGTTCCCTGTGCATTGTACCATGTGCTCCCGCTTCTATATCCAACGATTGAAGTTGGCTGCGAGAGGTCATTCACATAAACATAGTAATCGCTTCCGATGTCAGAAGGATGAGGTCCCAAATTAGTAACTTCAGCCGCCGTTCGGATCGGATAAAGTGAATACTGATCTTTCAGAACGAATTGATTATTGTCAAAACGGTCAACACGCAAGCCGATATTAAAGATCAGATCACGGAAGTTAAATTTATCCTGAATATATGCTGCCGAATAATTCGGTCGGTAGGCCGCCTGGTTTCTTGTATAATTTCCATTCGCATCTTTCTGATTAAAGTAATCGTCTAAGCTCGGTTGCTTGGTTAAAACATTTCCCAGGTAATCATAACCATAGGCAAAATAATAATTGTTACCGGCATTTAGTAATTCATCAGGACTAAACATGCTTAAACTAAACTGACTTGGATCGAGTGAAAACACATCAATATAATCAGTGCCGTTCACGGGTAAACCTAAACTTTGACGGAGTGATTTATCAAAGAAAGACTGATCGCCCGCAACAAATAACGGATTGTATTTAATGGTGTCCTTATAAACTCCGTATTGATCATAAATCGGAATCGGATTCTTGGTATCGAGCGTAGCAATGTGACGATTTGCCAACTGGTATGCGAGAAACCAAATTCCATTTCCTGTGATTGGCGTTACCAAATACCTTCGGTCAACACGTTGCTCGAATTCAAAACCAAATTCTACAGCGTGCTTGCTTTTATCTCCTTTTCCGGGCTTAACAATATCTACCGATGCATTTAAAGAGAAATGGAATTGATCATTATTTCTCAAGCCATACGCCGTAACCGGAAATCCGGTGTTCCAGTACATTGAGTACACTGAAACCGTGCTAACAGGAAGAACCCCGTTTAGCAAGCCACCGCCGTTAAGAATATCGAAAATGGAATTATAGTAACCGTTTGCTGACGGTGCGAGTTTGTAATAATCGGAAGTGTAAGATGTTAGATTCGGATTTAAAGTTCCCGGCTGAAAATCTACGAGCGTATCCTGGTAACCCGAGAAGAGCCAGCCCGACAATTGTGTTGCACTGTCCTTTCCATAAACATAATAAGGAGAGCGATGCGTGGTAAACTTACCAACGTAGCCATATTCAAACGGATTGAATCCTAAATTGTCATCATCAAAGTGCTCAATAAATTTAGTGTAGTCAGCCTGAATGGAATAATAAGCATTTTGAAAAACTGATTCTTTACCCTTGCTTGCAGAAGTTGGAAATCTCTGAGTAAATCTAATGAAGGCGCGATAAGTATTCCAGCGGTAATTTTCATTTCCTTCATTATAATCGAACAAACTACTGTTCCAATCCCAGTTAACGAAGTGGACGATTTCAGTGTTGCCCCCCAGTGTAAGAGTAGAATAATCTCCTAGCTGAAAATCGAGTTTGCCTGCAAAACGATATGAGTTATCGGCATCATTAAGCCGATAGTTGGTTGTTTCAAGGTCATCGGGTGTTATAAATGCTGCTGAAGGAACAAAACCTGATGAAGTACTCGATGGTTGCAGCGGGTTCTCCTGAAGATTAGACAGCACATCGGGCTTCACCTTATAAAGCTGAACAGCAGATGGGCTTCCATCGCGGTTGTGTTCGTATTCGCCGGAAATAAAAAAACCAATTTTCGTTTTTGCAGAATCAGTTCCTTTATTCTTGGTGTAGAATGGCCCGCTCACATTAGCACTGGCTAAATCGTAGCCATAAGAATCGAGGAATTGCGATGTGACTAACTCCAATCCTCCACTGTAGTCTTGCGAGGGTCCTCGGGTTGTGATGTTCACAATACCGCCAAGCGCGTCACCGTATTTTGCGGGAATTCCTCCCGTGAGCACTGTCAACTGTTCGATGGAACTTTGCGGAAGGTTAATGGTTCCTCTCATCTTTATTCCATCTACAAAGTATTGAGTCGCGTTAGAGCGTGCGCCCGCAATATTCAAAGCCTGATTGTCGTCGCGCTGAAAAACGCCTGCAGTCAATGATGCATAATTGTTCACATCTCGCGTGGCGATGTGTGAGATCTCCGTCTTGTCAAGCGTGTTTCCCGTTGTGGTTTTGTCCGGCTCAATCAGTTTTTCAGTTGACACAACAACTTCAGGTAATGTGGTACTGCTTTGTTTGAGTGCGAGGTTCTGAAAGGAAATTCGGTCGGCCACAATTTCAATCGACTTAACAATGAGTGGTTGATATCCGAGATACGAAACTTTTACATCGTATGAACCGGGAACGATGGGCTTGATGGTATAATTTCCATTGTCATCAGAAGTAGCTAATCCCTTCTGTGTGCCGTTGAGTTCGAGCACTACTACAGCGAAAGGAATTCCTTCATTTGTTTTTTCATCGTAAACCCGCCCCTGAAGCTCACCGGTCTGAGCGAGTGTTTTGCTTATAATAACCACGAGCACTGCAAGCAGTGAGTACAGCTTTTTCATCCTCAAGATTTGATTTGGTTCAGAATCGCAAGATGCGACAAATATAAACGCCTTGTGCTTTTCACGAAATAAATGTATAACGATTTTTTAACGCCATGCAGATTGTCATGCGGGTTTTACAAACTCCTGACATTTACTCAAGCGACAATATTTTCATGACTAATACCTCTGCAATCTTCATTTTAGACTCAAAACTTTTTCCTGCAATATGCGGAGTAAAAATCACTTTTTCTGTTTCCACTAATTCGTCGAAAATATTTTTTTCTTTTTCGCTTTGTTCAGTGAAATTCTCATTCTCATAAACATCGCACGCAGCGCTCATTACCTTTCCTACTTTGATCATTTGCAACAGATCACTGTGCCTGATGATTTTTCCCCTCGAAGTGTTGATTAAATGAAAAGGATGCGCAAATCGCTGCAAGTAGGCACGATCCACCAAGAACCTTGTTTCATCAGTGAGCGGAATATGAAAACTGACAATATGTGACTGAGCAAAAATTTCTGCCATATTTGATTCTGTTGCGTACTCGTCGCCATAATTGCGCAGATACTTATCATACGCTAAAATGGTCATGGCAAAGGGCCGAAGTTTCTTGGCAAACGCTTTTCCTGTATTTCCATATCCAATGATGCCGATTGTTTTTCCATCCAGTTCATGCACACGGTTCTCTTCGGTTTTCCATTCACGCTGAGAAGTTTCAGCTGCTGATTTAACAATGTTGTGAAAGGAAGCAATCAGCAATCCCACTGCATGTTCGGCAACGGAGTTTGCATTGCCTTCCGGAGAATTAATGCACCGGATATTTTTTGAACGAGCATATTCAACATCAATTCTCTCCATACCCGATCCGGCTCGCGCAATAAATTTCAATTGCGTGGCCGCGTCAATCAATTTTCTGTCAACAATTATTCGAGTAGCTACAACAATGCCTGCGTAATCCTGAATGCAGTTCAGCACTTCATCATAAGTGATTCCTGCTCTCTCATCGCAATCATAACCCGCGGCTCTCAGTCGTTCGCCTAGTGAAGAATGAAAATTTTCCGTAAAAAGAATTTTTCCCGAGGGCATGAAGTGATTCAATTATTTTTTCGTGAAGAGGTCGTTGGCCAAATCAATCCATTCATCAACTGAAAGCTGTTCAGCCCGTTTATTAAAAATTTTTTCTTGCGAAACAGAATCTTCCGTCAAAAATTTGTTCAAACTATTTCTCAGCATTTTTCTTCTCTGGTTGAAAGCTGCTTTTATCAGTTCGCGAAAAAACAATTCACTTTTCAAATGCGCCGGATTTTTTTTGCGCATAAGCTGAATCACCGCTGATTTCACTTTCGGCGGCGGAGAAAAACTTTTCTCATTCACTTCAAACAAATATTTCACGTCGTAAAATGCTTGCAACAGTACGCTCAGAATTCCGTAGTCTTTGTTGCCATGCTTTGCCGCAATGCGCAGTGCCACTTCTTTTTGAAACATTCCGGTCACCATCGGAATCATTTCCTTGTGTTCAAAAACTCTGAAAAGAATTTGAGAAGAAATGTTGTATGGAAAATTTCCGATGATTGAAATAGAATTTGTTTTCAGTTTGGAAAAATCGAACTCCAAAAAATCATCGTGAAAAAGTTTTTCTTTCAATATCGGAAATTCAGCCATCAAGTGCGTGACCATCCGCTCATCAGTTTCCACTGCGAAATATTTGAATGAAGGTTGCTCCAGCAGAAATTTTGTGAGCGCTCCCGTACCGGGACCGACTTCAAGAATTGTTTCGCAATTGCTCGCAGCGAGAAATGCATTCACAATTTTTCGAGCGATGTTTTCATCGCGCAGGAAATGTTGCCCGAGAGATTTTTTTGCAGGAATCATGAATCAAGATTCAATTTCGTCAAATTCATCACACTTCAATTTTAGTTAGTTTTGTACACTTTTCATTCGCATATGGAACTCACTTTATCGAACAAGATTGGCCGCAATGATCATCTTATTCTCATTGCCGACAAAGACACGGACTGGACGAAGATCGAACAGCCCGAGGAAAATATCGACATTATTAAAGCTCAGCTCAAAAAGGACATCAAGCAAATTGTTCTGCCGTCGCCCACGCGAATGATTTTTATTTCAGTGATCGAAAAGAAAGATGATAAGTACAGAACCGATGAAAACATTCGAAAGGCCGGAGCAAAAATTCTTTCCTCAGTAAACCGTCAGAAAATTCAGGCGATCACGCTTCAGAATTTTTCTTCGGTTCCTGATGCTTCACTGAATTATGCTGAAGGAATGGCACTTGGCAATTATCAATTTATTCAATTCAAGAAAGATGCTGAGAAGGAAACACATTCGCTGAAAGAAATTCGTTTCAATGATGAAAATATTTCGAAGCACGATGTCGACACGCTTCAGACAATAATCGATTGTTCTTATCTCGTGCGCGATCTCGTGAATCTTCCGGTGAATTATCTCAATGCAACTCAACTCTCGAATGAAATTGTGAGAGCCGGAAAAGAATTCGGATTTAAAACTGAAGTCTTCAACAAAGCGAAAATCACTGCATTGAAGATGGGTGGCTTGCTCGCCGTCAATCAGGGAAGCATTGATCCGCCTACGTTCACGATCATGGAATACGCTCCTAAAAATGCGGTGAATAAAAAACCAATCATATTCGTCGGCAAAGGTGTTGTGTATGACACCGGCGGATTGAGTCTCAAGCCGACCACCAATTCGATGGATTACATGAAGTGTGATATGGCAGGCGCTGCAACAATGCTTGGAGTGATTGCCTGCGCAGCAAAAACAAAATTGCCGTTGCACTTGATCGGGCTCGTTCCGGCCACAGATAATCGCCCGGGAGGAAATGCATTCGCACCCGGCGATGTGATCACGATGCACAATGGAATGACAGTAGAAATGCTGAACAGCGATGCCGAGGGAAGAATGATTCTTGCCGACGCATTGAGTTTCGCTCGTCAATACAAACCCGAACTCGTGATTGATGCTGCCACACTCACCGGAGCTGCACATCGCGCCGTTGGCGATCACGCCATCGTTTACATGGGAACGGCTGATCAGGAAATGAAAAATAAATTGGAAGAAAGCGGGCGTGATGTTTACGAACGATTGATCGAATTTCCTCTCTGGGATGAATACGGTGAAATGCTGAAGAGCGATATCGCGGATATGAAAAATGTTGGCGGCGCTCTTGCAGGCGCAATCACTGCAGGAAAATTTTTGGAGAAGTTCACTGACTACCCCTGGATTCATCTCGACATTGCAGGCGTGGCTTTCTTCTCAACATCCATGGGATACAAAGGGAAAAACGGATCAGCAGTGGGAGTGAGAATGCTTTATCAGTTTTTGAAGAAAAGAGCTGAACAGAAAAATTAGAAGCAGAAAAATTCATGGCGGACAGGCAAAAATTTTTGATCGGGCTTACGCTCGGCGACTTCAATGGTATCGGCGTGGAAGTGATTTTGAAAACGTTTGTCGACAACCGCATGATGGAATTCTGCACGCCCGTGCTCTATGGTTCTTCGAAGATCATCAACTACCACAGAAAAATTCTCAACCTCGGCAATTTCACATTTGCACAATCGAGAGCGATTGACCGCATTCAGCTCAACACGTTCAACATTGTAAACATTTGGGAGGATGATCCCATGGTGCAACTCGGCCAGTCAAATGAAATCGGCGGCAAATACGCGCTCCTTTCATTGCAAGCAGCAGTGAATGACTTGAAGGAAAAGAAAATTGATGCGCTTGTCACAGCGCCGATCAACAAGAAAAATATTCAGTCAGAAAATTTTCAGTTCACCGGACATAGCGGTTATCTCGCGCAACAAGCAGGCGTGAGTGATTACTGCATGCTCATGTGCAGTAGCGAAATGAGAGTAGGATTGGTGACGGAGCATGTTCCTGTTTCAGAAATTGCTCCGCTCATCACGAAAGAAAAAATTCTGAAGAAACTTCAGATTCTGAAAAAAACGTTGACGGAAGATTTCGGAATTGATAAACCGAAAATTGCAGTTTTGGGTTTGAATCCGCATGCGGGAGATGAAGGATTGATCGGCAAAGAAGAGATTGATGTCATTCGCCCGGCAGTTGCTGAAGCAAAAACGAAAAACATTTTCGCCATGGGTCCTTATCCTGCTGATGGATTTTTCGGCAGCGCGAGTTACAAAAAGTTCGACGCCATTCTCGCTATGTATCATGATCAGGGACTCGTTCCGTTCAAAGCGTTGTGTTTTGACACAGGAGTGAATTACACTGCAGGACTTCCATTCGTGCGCACATCACCTGATCACGGTGTGGGTTATGATATTGCAGGAAAAAATATCGCGCGCGAAGATTCATTCCGCACTGCCGTTTATCTCGCTGTAGATATTCTCCGCAACCGCAGCGAATATGCTGACCGAACTTCAAACCCGCTGAAGAAAACGGAATTGGCGAAAGAAGCACACTGATTTCAAACTACTCTTCACTCAGGTTTGTCTTAATAAATTCCAACGCCTCATTTTTATTATTACTCTCGGCAACATTGATTGCCAAGTCATATAGTCTTGAAGAACTCAATTTTAGTTTTCTATGATTCTTATAGTAGAAATACGCGAGCGTAGAATTGCCATACGCTTGTTTCCATTTTGAAGAGGATGGTTCTTGATGAGGAAATAAAACATGATAGCGGCTTTATTGATAAGTCCTTTATAAAGATCAACGCTGCCAAAAGTCTGAAAAGGAGAATTCAGACAATTTAGAGATGTGACTCTCCTGAT
>Ga0335085_10000978_pt1 | contig 68336 bp, 68 predicted proteins | sample Lox_Sample_45_FD_206712 | JGI IMG/M metagenome (GOLD analysis project Ga0335085, IMG submission 206712) | Soil microbial communities from Loxahatchee National Wildlife Refuge, Florida, United States - Lox_Sample_4.5 | ecosystem: Environmental > Terrestrial > Soil > Wetlands | place: USA... | reverse complement strand
GCGACTTGGGGGAAGCTAGCATTCATCCCGACCGTGACTGGGACTACATTAAACCGAGCTGGAGCCCATGGTTCGTGGACAGTTCAAGACTCGCCTATTTCACTCACGACAATTCAGTTCTCACTATTAGTTCACCTGACGGAAAGCGACGAACGGACATTCAGATCAACGGCAAAGGAGGGGTTGCCGCGCCGTCGCCTGACGGACGGTCGCTCGCCTACGTGACATTTGAGCCCCGACCTCGAGAACAGCGGCCAGACCTGCAGTTCTGGGGAGGAACCTGCATATGGGTGATTTCTCTCATCGGTAAACCGGAACCGCGCCCCGTAACGTCGCAGAGCTTGGATGAAACCTACGATTTGCGATGGCTAGGCGATCACGCGCTCGTTTTCGATCGATTCGCTGATGTTCCTTTGTACATGCACGCGCGTATCTGGAAGGTGGGTGTTGACCTCGATGGACGACAGCAGCAGACCGGTGGCGAAATTTGTGATCGGACCAGCAGCCCCAATCGAGTCGAGCGACGCCCCTTGACCACTAATCACTAACCACCAACCACTGTCTTGCATTATCCTTGCCCAACCCATGAACTTCACCGTCCTCGATTGGTCAGCGATCGCCGGGTACCTGCTTATCACCCTCATCCTGGGTCTCTACTTCCGCCGCCGCTCGGGCAAGAGTATGGACGACTACTTCGTCTCCGGCCGCAGCGTGAGTTGGTGGCTGGCCGGAACCTCGATGGTCGCAACCACCTTTGCCGCCGACACGCCCCTGGTCGTCACCGGCCTGGTCTATACGCAGGGCATCTCGGGCAACTGGCTGTGGTGGGCATTTCTCCTTTCCGGGATGATGACGGTCTTCCTCTTTGCGCGACTCTGGCGGCGCTCGGGCCTGCTCACCGATGTGCAGTTTGCCGAGATGCGCTACTCCGGCAAGCCGGCAGCGTTCCTGCGGGGCTTTCGTTCCATCTACCTCGGGCTGTTGATGAATTGCCTGATCCTGGGCTGGGTCACGAAGGCCATGACCAGCATTGTCGCCACCACCTTGGGACTGAGCGACAGCCGCGCACTCGCAGTCTGCGTCTTTTTCCTGATCCCGTTTACCGGGCTTTACGTGGCACTCGGCGGGTTATGGGGAGTGCTCTGGACCGACCTCTTCCAGTTCGTGTTGAAGATGAGCATCGTGATCGCGGTCGCCTATTTTGCGGTGGAGGCCTGCGGAGGCATGACCAGTCTGCTCGCCCGCCTGGCCGAAATGCGTACCGCCGCCGGACCGAACGCTGGCGACGCCACATCATTCTTCCCGGACTTCTCGCGTCCCCTGAGTGCAGAAGCGCTCTGGGTTCTTCCCGCGCTCACGTTCATGGTCAACCTTGGGCTGCAGTGGTGGGCGTTCTGGTATCCCGGCGCGGAACCTGGCGGCGGCGGCTACATTGCGCAGCGGATCTTCAGCGCCAAAGACGAACGGAACGGCCTGCTGTCCGTGCTTTGGTTCAACATCGCTCACTACGCCGTCCGACCCTGGCCATGGATCTTGACGGCTCTTTCCGTGATCGTGCTTTATCCCAAGCTCGAACACCCTGAGTCGGGCTTCATGCTGGTGGTGACGCAACACGTGCCGCCGGCGCTGCGCGGGATCGTGGTGGCTGGTTTCATGGCGGCTTTCATGTCGACCTTCGCCACGCAACTGAACTGGGGCGCCTCCTACCTGGTCGCTGATTTCTACCGCCGGTTCTGGAAAAAAGACGGCAGCGATGCCCATTACGTGAGGGCGTCGCGGGTTGCGACTGTCCTGCTGGTGATCGTCTCCGCCTGGGTTTCCGCTCAACTGGCAGACATACGATCCGGCTGGCAGGCAGTGCTTGAGGTTGGGGCGGGCACGGGCGGCGTGTATCTGTTGCGCTGGTACTGGTGGCGCATCAATGCCTGGAGCGAAATTTCCGCAATGGCCACGGCCTTGCTCACGACAGTGGTGCTTGGGTGGCAAGGCCTCTGGAGGCAACTGATCGGACAACCTGCGTTGTTTACCGGTTCCAGTCCGGTAGTGTTCGCCAAGACTGCCCTGATGACGACGGCGATCACGACGTTGGTCTGGGTCGTGGTCACTCTGTTGACCGCACCTGAGCCTGAGGCCGTTTTGGTGAAGTTCTATCGACAAGTACGACCACACGTGGCGGGCTGGGTACCGATCGCGCAACTAGCGCCCGAAGTGCCGCCCACCCGCGATCTCGGACGGAATCTGCTGGCCTGGATTTTGGGCTGTGCCATGGTGTACGCGGCACTGTTTGGTACAGGATGGCTTCTTCTGGGACCGGCGTGGAGGGGGATACTATTTTGGGGCGTTGCCGTGATTTCGGGGTACGCTCTCTACTCTGATCTGGCCAAGCGGACCCTCAACGATCCGGCCTAGGCCTTTTGCCAGTGTTCGTTAACGAATTCGGACTGATAATTGACAGGTTCATTACAAAGGCTGAGACCCGCTGGCATCTAAACTCGAGAGTCCATCATGTTGCAATGCCGGAAAACCGGGGCTCCACGAAGGTTACGCCGGCTGTTCGCGCAGTCAGCTGCGATGCTCCTGCTGACGGCAGCCTACGTGAGGGCAGCGGAGCCAACACCTTCAGCTCTGGACCGCGGATTTCAGCGGCTCTACGATCTGGATTTTTCCGGCGCGGAAAAGGACTTTCAGGCCTGGGAGGCACAAAACCCCGCCAACCCCATGGGACCCGTCAGTCAGGCAGCCGGAATCTTGTTCTCGGAATTCAATCGCCTGGGTGTGCTGGAATCCCAGTTTTACGTAAGCGATTCGGCCTTCGCAGATCGCAACAAATATGTCGCCGATCCGAAGCAGAAGGCGCGCTTTGACGAGGAACTAATGCGCGCGGAGAACCTTGGAAAAGCCCAGCTCAGCCGCGACCCGCGCGACCGCGACGCCTTGCTGGGGATGACGCTGATCAACGGCTTGCGCGCCGACTACGCCGCCCTGATTGAGAAGAAGAGCCTCTCGTCCTTGCACTACACCAAGGATTCGTCGGTCTGGGCCAAACAGCTGCTGGACGCGGATCCGAATTGCTACGACGCACACCTGGCCGGAGGGATCTCGCGCTACATCGTCGGCTCCATGTCGGCTCCGGTGCGCTGGATTTTGCGCATGGGGGGCGTTCCCGGCGACAAGGCCGGCGGCATCGCCGAATTGCAGAGCGTGGCCGCGAATGGCCGTCTGCTCGCGCCTTTTGCCCGTATCCTGCTGGCCATTGCCTACGTGCGAGACAAGGATCAGTCACGCGCTCGCGAGGTACTCCTCTCGCTGAAAAAAGACTTCCCTAACAATCATCTTTTCCCGCTCGAACTGGCTCGACTGGATCAATCGACCACGCCCTAAGTAGTTGTTCCCTCAATCGCGTTCACTAGAAATTCACCGCTCTGTAACTTTCCATTAACACTCGGGCCATAGAACGGGTAGGAAACCCAATCCAAGGAGGACTCATTCGTGATGCGTCGCATTGTGCTTCTGCTGGCGTGCTTGGCGCTGGCGCTGCCGCTGCTGGGGCAGACGACCACGCTGAACGGGGCGGGTGCTACCTTTCCCTACCCGATGTATTCGAAGTGGTTCAACGAGTACAACAAGTTGCATCCCGACGTGCAGATCAACTACCAGTCGATCGGCAGCGGCGGAGGTATCCGCCAGGTGCTGTCGCAAACCGTGGATTTCGGCGCAAGTGACGGACCGATGACGGACGACCAATTGTCCCAGGCCAAAGTGAAGATCCTGCACATACCCACGGTGCTCGGCGCAGTCGTTCCGGCCTACAACGTACCGGGGATCACAGGCGAGATCAAATTCACGCCGCAAGTTCTGGCGGACATCTATCTGGGGAAAATCACCAGCTGGGACAACCCCGCGATTGCCAAGGCAAATCCCGGCCTGAAGCTCCCGAATGCCTCCATCATTGTGATTCACCGTTCCGACGGCAGCGGTACAACCTACATCTTCACCGACTACCTCTCCAAGGTCAGCAAGGAATGGGAAACAACGGTGGGTAAAGGGACGTCGGTGAAATGGCCGGTCGGTCTTGGCGGCAAAGGCAACGAAGGCGTTGCCGGGCAAGTTCGACAGCTGCAGGGTGCGATCGGATACGTGGAGTTGATTTACGCCCTGCAAAACAATATTCCCTACGGATCCATCCAGAACGCAGCCGGCACGTTCCTGAAGGCGTCACTGGAAGGAGTAACCGAAGCGGCAGCAACCGTGAAGACGATGCCCGCGGACTTCCGGGTTTCCATCACCAACGCTCCGGGGAAGACCGCGTACCCCATTTCCAGCTTCACCTGGCTTCTCATTCCGGTGCAGGCGAAGGACCCCAAGAACGGCAAGATCCTGGCGGACTTCCTGAACTGGATGGTCACCGACGGCCAGAAAATGACCACACAACTCGCTTACGCTCCGCTGCCGGACAACGTGGCAGACAAGGTTAAATCGGCGATCAAGCAGGTTCACTAGAGCCTGCCGAAACGCTTCCTTCGAACGACTCAGATGGTTTCGCGCCGGACCGTGAAAGCACGGCCGGCAGGGAAATGAGACCTGAGTCGATCCGAAAAGTATCAACTCAAGAAACTTCGCAAAAGGAGACAAAATGAAGGCGGTTCTGAAGGTAGGCGTAGCCCTGCTCATGACCTCGTCCTTGCTGGCGCAGACGGCTCCGGCGGCCAAGAAGGCGGCCCGGAAGCCGTCCAGCGCCGCTTCGGCCTCCGATGTTCAGGCTCTGAAAGACGCGGTAGCAGCTCAACAGCAACAACTGCAGGCTTTGCAGCAACAGTTGCAGCAGACCAACCAGCAACTGCAGCAAACCACCCAACAGTTCCAGCAGACGCAGCAACAACTGCAACAAGCGCAGCAGGCAGCAACCGACGCGCAACAGAAAGCCGCGGCGCTCCAGTCCTCCTCCGTGCAAAAGGATGATCTGGACAAGCTGAGCTCACAATTCGCGGATGTCCAGACAACGCTGACCAACAACGCTCTTTCCGCACAAGACGAGCAGAAGCGGATGACCGCCCTCGAGAATACCCTGGGACGGTTCCGCTGGACCGGAGACATTCGGGTGCGCGGCGAGAGTTTTTTCCAGAGCTATGATGGTTGCACGGCCTGCGCCGACCGTAACCGGCCCCGCATCCGTGTTCGCTTTGGCTTCGAGGGAAAGTTGAACGATGATTTCATCGCCGGTCTTTCGCTGGCCACCGGTACGCTTCAGGATCCAACCAGCACCAACACCACGCTCACCAACTTCTTCGAGAAACACACGATCGGTTTGGACAAGGGTTACATCACCTACAATCCGGTTGCACACAGGTGGCTCTCGCTGACCGGCGGCAAGTTCGCCTACACCTGGCAGCGCACCTCGGTGACATTGGACCCTGACCTGAATCCCGAGGGATTCGTCGAGAAGTTCAACCAGGACTTGTCGGGCGTGCCCGTGGTGAAGAACGTGAACTTCCAGCTCATGCAGTTGTTCTTCAATGAGACCAGCGGCACGGGCGGCCTGTACCACGGCCACGACTCGTTTGCGGTGGGCGGCCAGCTCGCGGGCAGGCTGCAACTGGCGAAGTTCTGGACAATGACTCCGTCATTCACGATTCTGAACTGGCGCTACCCCGACGCGATCCTGAACTCCAGTTTCTTCGCCGCCGGCGCGACCAGTACCAACAACATCAACGTCCTCGATCCCAGCGGCAAGGTGATCAGTTTCCCGGTTCCGGGAGAAGGGCCGGGTTGCTCCACACCGGGCAGCAGCGGTTTGCAGAGTTCGCAGGCCTGCGCCTTCGCCCCCAACGGCATGACCAACTCGACGTTCGTGGACGCCAGCGGGCATTTGCACTTTCTCTCAGGCTTTCTCTACGCCGACCTAATCCTGAACAATACCTTCAAGACCAAATGGTCGCGTCTGCCGATCAACCTGCTCGCAGAATACGAGAACAACCTGAATGCAGCCGACCATCCCTTTGACTACACCGTGAAGGGCGCCGTTCCGGATCCCGGAGCCGTCGTCAGGACAGACCTGGGCAAGCAGTCACATGCCTATCTCGCGGACATCAGCATCGGCCAGCAGAAGAACAGGGGCGACATCCAGGTTGGCTACGCTTTCCTGCGGCAGGAGCAGGATTCGGTCATCTCCTCCTTAAACGAAAGCGATCAGCGCGCGCCCACGAATACGCTGCAGCACCGCATTTACGCGCTGTGGCGGATCCGTGCCAATACGACGGCATCGTTCACCTGGTGGCATGGCCGTACTCTCAATCCGTTTCTGCAAAACGCGGCCCTGGCTCCCGGTTTGAAGATTAGCGACACGCCGGGTGTGGGCATACTCGTTCCCGGATCTGGACAAAGCGAGCCCTGGCTGAACCGCCTGCAGTTTGACCTGATCTACACCTTCTAGTCGCAACCGTAAGAGTCTGCGAAGAAGGGAGTTATTTAGTGGCGCCGGTCTGAACCCGGCGCCTCTTTTTGCTTGTTATACTAGTGGCTGCTCTATGCGCCGAGGGCATCTGGTAACGCTGTTCCTGTTGGTCATTGGCGCAAGCGCGTACGCTGTGGAAAGCGGCGAACAGCCGATGATTATTGTTCGCGCTGAGCAGAAGACGCGCGACCGGGTTGTTGCTTGGGTGGTCGATACTCCGATTTATCAGCAAGACCCGTACTTTGAAGTTGTGGTTCAGGTAGGCGGAAAACTGCTGCAGGCCGAGCGTGATCCTGAAAACGCGTTTGAAACACTCCCCGTATTCTGGAAGCCGGGAGTGAAGGTGCAGGGTCGTGTGCGGGGGCATAGCCTGTTCCTGAAACGCCCGAACGGTGTCGAGACTCGTTTTGTCATCCTGAAACGGTCCGAAGCGCCTCCGGAAGAGTCGCATTGATTCCAGCTGAAAGTCCTATGGTCCGGGTTACTTTCGACAGCCCGAAGGTCTTGATCAACCGCGAGGAATCGTGGCTGAAATTCAATCGCCGTGTGCTGGAAGAGGCCGGCGACAAGCTCAATCCGCTGCTGGAGCGGGTGAAGTTCTTGGCGATCACCGCCAGCAACCTCGACGAATTTTTTGAGGTGCGCGTTGGCGGGCTGTTACAGCAGCTCGAAGACGGCTATAACGCGACGACTCCCGACGGCCTGACCATGGTCGAAGAGCGGGAGCTGATCAATGCGGAGACGCATGAGTTCGTAGAAGAGCAGTACGCCTGCTGGAACGAGCAGTTGCGCCCGGAAATGGCGGAGCAGGGAATCCGCGTCCTGACCGTGGATCAGCTCGACGACGACGTTCGTGCCTACGTGGATGATTATTGCGAACGTGAACTCGACCCGTTGCTCACGCCGGTGACGGTCGATCCCGCACATCCTTTTCCCCGCGTCATCAACAAAGCTCTTTGTGTGGCTCTGCTGCTGCGCCGGCGCCGCCGTTCGTCGCTGACCTACACCGGGGTGGTAACCGTCCCCCGCGCCTTGCCTCGGCTGGTGCGGCTGCCGAGTCAGGGCACGATCGACTTTATTTTTCTTGCCGACCTCGTTACCTATCACGCCGCGCGGATGTACCACGGGTATGACATCGTGTCGTCATCCGCGTTTCGCGTGACCCGAAACAGCAACCTGTATCTGCAAGAGGAAGAATCCCGCAACCTGCTGGAATCGGTGCGCGCCGAACTGCACAATCGCCGCAAGGGCGACGCGGTGCGGATGGAGATCGAGTCTGACGCCGATCCGGAGATCATCGAGCGCCTGCGCACGGTGTTCGAGTTGGATCGGTGGCAGGTTTTTCCCGTTAACGGTCCGGTGAACCTGTCGCGACTGTTCAACGTCTACGAGCAGGCCGACCGACCGGAATTGAAGTTCCGCAGCTTTGCTCCGCGCGAACTGCGACTCACGGCTAAGTCGAAAGATCTGTTCGAGGAACTGCGCCGGCACGATATTCTGCTCCACCACCCGTACGATTCCTACGATTCGGTAATTTCCTTCATCCGTTCGGCCGCAGAAGACGATCGCGTACTCTCCATCAAGCAGACGCTCTACCGCACCAGCGAGCGCTCGCTGATTGTGCCGTCCCTGATGTCGGCTGCGGCACACAAAGAGGTGACCGCGGTGGTCGAGTTGAAGGCGCGTTTCGATGAGGACTCCAATATCCGCTGGGCCCGCGATCTGGAAGATGCCGGCGTGCAGGTGTTCCACGGACTGGTAGGGCTGAAGACGCACTGCAAGCTCTGTTTGCTGGTTCGGCGCGATCCCGACGGCGTAACCCGTCAGTATGCGCACCTGGGAACGGGCAACTACAACGCAACCACCGCCCGAATCTACACGGACTTGAGCTTGCTAACTGGCGACCCGGAAATCACCAGTGCGGTCCACGACGTTTTCAGTTTTCTCACGGCTTATGCCGAGCACGCCAACTATGGTTCCCTGATGGTTGCCCCGCTCGACCTGGCGGAGAAGTGCGCCCTGCTGATCGAGCGTGAGGCAGCGCACGCCCGCGCCGGTCGCCCGGCGCGTATCATCGCGAAAATGAATTCCTTGCTCGACAAGAACGTGGTGCAATCGCTGTACCGTGCATCCCAGGCGGGCGTGGAGATCGACCTGCTGGTACGCGGTATTTGTTCGTTGCGACCGGGAATTCGCGGAATCAGCGACCACATCCGCGTGCGGAGTATCGTGGGCCGGTTCCTGGAACACAGCCGAATCTACTATTTTGAGAACGGCGGAGAGCCGGAGGTCTATCTTGGCAGCGCGGACTGGATGCCGCGCAATCTGCACGAGCGCGTGGAGGTTCTGTTCCCGTTGAAGAATCCGCTCTTGCGGGATCGCGTGGTCCACGAAATCCTGGCGGCCTACCTGGCCGATAATGTGAAGACCCGTATCTTGCAGAAGGACGGGCGTTATCTCCGCCCTTGGCAGTCGCCCCGAGGCCGCAGTCACAAACCGCCCGCTGGGCGCGCCGCTTTCAATGCTCAGGACTTTCTGATTGCCCTGGCGGAAGGAAAAGAAACTCCCGATGCAATCCCGGCTCAGCGCGCGCGCCGCACCACGCGAGTCCTGATGGGAAAGGAATAGCGACCCGGCATGTTCATCTACTTCCTACGACACGCCAGTGCCGGGCAGCGGCTCAGCAGTGCGAAGAAGGACGAGAAGCGCGGCCTGGACAAGGATGGCATCGAGCAGTGCGGCTACATCGGCCGCTCGCTGGCGGCCCTCGGTGTGCAAGTTGACGTCATCATCTCCAGTCCCCTGAAGCGCGCCACGCAGACCGCCGCACTCGTCGGCAACGAGATGGGGCACGAAGGAAAACTGGTGATGGAGAGCGGGCTTCGGCCGGAAGCGAATTACGCCGATTTTCAGAAGTTGCTGGGCAAATACGCGCGCCAGGATTCAATCCTGCTGGTAGGACACAATCCGAACTTGCGCGAATTCCTGGGCCGCGTGATCAGCGACGGAGGATCGGAAGCCACGGTGGAACTCAAGAAGGGCGCGGTGGCGAAGGTCGAAACCGGACGCAACTCAGGATCTTTGAGCTGGTGCATCACTCCGCGCATCTTGCGTACCATTCACGCTGCCGCCGCAGAGAGCGCCCGTCCGAAGACTTCCCGGAAGTAAGCGCGATCTTTTTCAATGGCCCACAGCTCCAGGTCCACGCTCGCCCTGGGACGCGCGATCAGCTTCAACACGACCGTTCCGCTGCGCACGGAAAGGGAAATGCGCGCCACCGACTGGCTTCGACCCAGGTTGACGGCCCGCGCCAGACGGAGCAGGACCGACGCTTTCGCCACGTGTCCGCGTTCCTCCGGGGTCAGGACTTCCATCGGACGTTCATCGGTCGCTGGGCGCGATCTCCCAAGATAGCGCGCAATCGCCGCGATGATGCGCCTTTGTTGTGGGGTGTATCCCAGGATGTCGGAATTGGAAATGATGTAGTAAGTGTGGCGGTGGCGCCCGTTGCGGTTCACGTAGTCGCCGACCTCGTACAACATGGCGGCTGCCGACAGCCACTCGCGATATTCCCCCGGCAGTTGATGCACTGATCTGAGAGCCGAAAACAGCAGCAGGGCAGTGCTTCGCACCTGCAAAGCATGTTGCAGATCTACGCGATAGTGCTCTACTGCGCGCTTGATCGATTCCCATCGTTCCGACTCAATGGCCTTGCCCGAGCGCGTACTGCGATCGTATTCAGCGGCCATCTGGGCGAGAATCCCGTCGCGCAAACCTAACGCAGAGTATCGAAACCCTGCCAGATGGCAACGCTCCAGCAGTTCTCGGTACACGACCGCGCCGGCGCAGATGATCTCCGCGCGGCGTGGCCCAATCCCGGGTATTTCGCGACGCTGCTCCACGGGAAGGCGGGTGATCTGCTTGACGATGCGCCGCATCATCTCGCGTGTCACTTTTGCCGACGGCGGTTGCTTCCGTAGCCGCGCCAGGTGAACTGCAACCGCGGCCAATGCCGCCGCCGTCCCGGAAGTCGCGATCACCGCGCGCACGCGAGCCGAACGGATCCGGTCCTGGATGCGGTTCATTTCACGCGCCACAAATCCGAGCAGGCGTTCCAGTTCGCCTTTGCGGGGAGGATCGTGCTGCAGGAATTCATTGGTCAGACGGACGGCCCCCAGCGGCAGACTGACAGTCTCGCGAATCTGACCCTTGCGGGACAAGGTCAGTTCGCAACTACCACCGCCCAAATCGACCAGCAAGACCGGATCCGCGCTCAGCCGGCCGTAGGAGACAATTCCCAGGTGGATCAGGCGCGCCTCCTCCAGTCCGGAGATGATTTCCACGTTCCACCCGGTGGTGGAGCGCACCCACTCCAGGAACGACCGTGAATTGCGGGCATCGCGCAGCGCCGCCGTTGCCACCACGCGCACCGAATCGGTGCCGCACTCCTGCGCGGCACGGTGGAAGCGCCGTAGAACCCGTACGGTTTCTGACATCGCTTCAGGCGAGAGCATGCCGCCGCTGAAGACGCCTTCACCGAGCCGTGTGACTTCCCGGTCTTCGTGAATCTCCTTCAACCGACGACCCTGCAGGCGGGAGATCTTCAACCGCACCGAATTGGAACCGATATCAACGGCCGCGAAAGTTGGCATGGAGGCGGACCATCACTCTTCTCACAACCGATGCGTTTTGTGCAACTGAAAGCTGAGAGGACCGGGTGCCATTTCAAGGTTGTCATCTCTTGTTTGCACCGCAGACCGCACGACACTTTTGCACCGGCTAAGCGCAACAGCGCCCACCTTTTAACCGTCCTTTAACAACCCTCTGTTACGCTCCCCCGGAATGTCTCATCAAGCCCTGCCCCGACCGAGCTTCAACGCTCCCGATCCGGAGCGGGTCTCGAAGGCCAAACTCAGAGTGGAAACCAAGCCGGTACCGCTTCTGCAGGGGAAGGTCAGCGAGGTCCCCGACACGATTTTTGCAACGGCCATGCGCCTGTGCGGGTTCGCGGTTGTCGGCTTACTGGGCTTGATCGTCTATGAACTGGTGCGGGGCTCGCAGCTTTCCTGGCACGCCTTTGGCTGGAAGTTCTTTGCGCAATCGGATTGGAATCCCGTCGAAGAAAGTTTCGGCGCCCTGCCTTTCATTTACGGCACCATTGTTTCGTCTCTGCTTGCGTTGATCATCGCCGTACCCCTGTCCGTCGGGGTCGCGGTCTTTATCACCGAGATGTGTCCCGTGCGGCTGAAGGGAATTCTTTCCTTTCTCACCGAGTTGCTGGCGGCGATCCCCAGCGTGATTTATGGGCTCTGGGCCATCTTCATTCTCGTTCCCTTGCTCCGTGCCTATGTACAGCCTGTCCTGGGCCAGACGTTGAGCTGGACCGGGCTGTTCACCGGACCGCCGTACGGCGTGGGCATGCTCGCGGCCGGGGTGATCCTCGCCATCATGATCATCCCGATCATTTCCTCCATCACCCGCGAAGTCATGACTGTCGTTCCCCAGCACCAGCGCGAGGCCGCCCTGGCGCTCGGCGCTACGCGTTGGGAGATGATCCGGATTGGGGTCTTGCGCAATGCGCGGGCCGGCATTGTCGGAGCTGTCATTCTCGGTCTGGGTCGCGCACTCGGTGAAACGATGGCCGTCACCATGGTCATCGGGAATCGTCCGGAGATCGCCAAGTCGCTATTTGCTCCGGGATACACCATGGCCAGCGTTCTGGCCAACGAGTTCAGCGAAGCAACCGGCAACATCTATACCTCAGCATTAATTGAGATTGGCTTGGCCCTGTTCTTTGTAACCATTGTCGTCAACGCTCTGGCACGATTCATGGTCTGGAGCGTGACTCGAGGCCAGCCGGCGAAAACCATTGCCTGATACGAGCTTCAATTCGACAACGGTCACTGTCCCGCCCCTCAGTTGGACGCGTCGCATGACCGACCATCTCATGACGGGTTTAGCGGTATTGACCGTCGCCCTGGTGCTTCTGCCCCTGATCGCGATCTTTGCCTACGTAATCTACCGCGGGATCGGCTCGATCAACTGGGCCTTTCTGACACAGACTCCCAAGCCCGTTGGAGAAACCGGTGGCGGCATGGCCAACGCTATTGCCGGCTCCGTCGTGATCCTGGGAATTGCCAGCTTGTTGGGTGTGCCCTTGGGGATCGGGGCCGGTATTTATCTGGCCGAATATGGCCGCAATCGCTATGGCGATACCGTCCGCTTTGTCTCCGATGTCTTGAATGGAGTGCCCTCGATTGTGATCGGAGTTGTCGCCTTCGGGTTGGTGGTGGTGCGGCAGGGCCACTTCTCGGCTCTTGCTGGTGGCGTAGCCCTGGCCATCATGATGATTCCCACTATTGCCCGCACCACGGAGCAGATGCTGTTGCTCGTACCGCAGCAGATTCGGGAAGCCGCATATGGTCTGGGCGTGTCCCGCTGGCGTACCACGCTATCGATTACGCTGCGCACCGCGACTTCGGGAGTCATCACCGGCGTCATGCTGGCCTTCGCGCGCGTCGCTGGGGAAACCGCGCCGCTTCTGTTCACGACTCTGGGCAATACGTTCTGGAACTGGAAAATCGACCAGCCAACGGCCGCTTTGTCGCTCCAGATCTATACCTACGCCCTCTCGCCCTTTGACGATTGGCATCGCCAGGCATGGGCGGGCTCTCTGGTACTGATTGTTCTGATTGTGGGCGCAGTCACGGCGGTCCGCATTGCGGTCCGGCGCGGGACTTTGGCAGGAGCTTAACGACTATGGGTGTCGGAATTACGGTCGAGCACGTCAACGCCTTTTACGGCAAGAACCAGGCATTGTTCGACATCAACCTGGTAGTGCAGGCGAACCACGCGACCGCCCTCATCGGTCCTTCGGGCTGCGGAAAGTCCACTTTCATTCGTTGCCTGAATCGAATGCATGAGACCATACCCGATGCCCGCGTCGAAGGAACGGTGCGGATCGGCGATTTGAGCGTCTATAACGGCACTTCCGCAACCCAGTTGCGCCGCCGCGTCGGCATGGTCTTTCAGAAGCCGAATCCGTTTCCGACAATGTCGATCTACGATAACGTGGCATCGGGTCTCAAGCTCAACGGCTTTCGCGACCGCAAGAAACTTGACGAAGTCGTCGAGCGGTCCCTTAACGGCGCTGCCCTGTGGGCAGAAGTGAAGGATTCCCTGCACAAAAAATCCGGCGCCAGCCTGTCGGGCGGCCAGCAGCAAAGGCTGTGCATCGCGCGCGCCTTGGCGGTTCAACCCGAAGTGCTGCTCATGGACGAACCCTGTTCTGCTCTCGATCCGATCTCAACCGGCAAGATCGAAGAGTTGATTTTTCAGCTGAAAGAGCAGTACACGATCGTCATCGTGACGCATAATATGCAGCAGGCAGCTCGAGTGGCCGAGTTCACGGGATTTTTCCTGCTCGGCAAGCTGATCGAGTTCGACAAGACCGAGAAGATCTTCACCACGCCGTCCGACAAACGGACGGAAGATTATGTGACAGGTAGGTTCGGATGACGCGTACGCGTTTTCAGCAAGAGATGGAAGAACTGCGGGAGAAGCTCCTCCGCATGGGTGGGTTGGCGGAACTGGCGGTCGACCGCGCCTGTCAGGCTTATTCCGATCGCGATCTGGCGCGTTGCCAGGCGGTCCTGGAAAACGAGAGTCTCATCAACGCTGCCGAGCGCGAGATCGACGAACTCGCCTTCGACATCCTCGCGACCCAGCAGCCCGCAGCTGTGGATCTCCGTTTCATTCTCGCTGTCACCAAGATCAACTCGGATCTCGAGCGTGTGGGCGACCAGGCCGTGAACATCGCCGAGCGGGTCATGGACTTGATCGAACTGCCGGCCGCTGATTTGCCGGTCGACATACCGCGCATGGCCGCCGCAGTCGGGACCATGGTGCGGCGCGCGCTGGAATCGTTCGTGGAAGGCAAAGCGGAACTGGCGCAAGCCGTTCTGGAGATGGATCATGTCGTCGACCGCATGCGCGACGAGGCATTCATCATGCTCGTGCGAAAGATGAACGAACAGCCGGAAGTCACTCAACAGGCATTAGATGCCCTGCTCGTCGCGCGCAACCTGGAGCGCGTTGCCGATCATGCCACCAACATCGCCGAAGATGTGATCTTCTGGGTATTGGGTGCCGACGTCCGTCATCACGCGCAGACGATTGCGGCGGCTGCCAACCAAACGGATCAGCCCGGAAGCCAGAATCAGTAGCTCCTGCGTTACACTTGGGCGGGGTGAGGGAATCCGTCATGGGTGCCGATCCCCGCTAACCGCATGAGTCAAAGAGTCCGCGTCTTTGCCACCTGTGATATCGGCGATGCCCTCAACCTTCTACGCCAGCGAGGATATGAGGTCGAGGTCTACCCCCAGGCCGAAGCTCCGCCGAAACGCCTCATCATCGAAAAAGTGCAATCGGGCATCGATGGCCTGATTACCACCTTGCGCGATCCGATCGACGCCGAGATTTTTGTGGCCGCGAACGGCCGGCTCAAGGTCGTGGCGCAATTCGCAGTCGGCTTTGACAACATCAACCGCGCCGACGCGAACCGCTTCAAAATTCCTTTCACCCATACCGCTGACGTGCTGACCGAGGCTACCGCCGAGTTCGCCTTCTTTCTCATGGGCACGCTCGCCCGCAAGATGTGGCCGGCCGAGCACCTGACGCGCGAAAATCGCTGGGGATACTGGCATCCGTACCTGCCGTTTCTCGGCGACGAAGTTACCGGCAAGACGATCGCCGTGATCGGCACTGGTCGCATTGGGCTTGCCATGATCAAGAAATGCACCGGTTTCGACATGAATATCCTGTGCTTTGATCCGGCATACGAAAACCGCGACTACATTCATGCCATCCAGGAAATGAAAGATCTGCGCTACCAGCGCGGCATCAGCCGCGAGAAGACCACGATCCGATACACCGCGCTGCACGAAGCGCTGAGCGGCGCCGATTTCATCAGCCTCCACGTTCCGCTTTTGCGGGAAGGCGAAAGCACGACGCCGACCTACCATTTGATCAATGAAACCACGCTCCGCATGATGAAGCCGACAGCCATGGTCATCAACACGTCGCGTGGGCCTGTGATCGACGAGAGCGCTTTGGCGCGCGCGCTACGCGAGAATTGGATTGCCGGTGCGGCACTCGACGTCTACGAAAAAGAACCGCTGCCAGCCGACTCTCCCCTGCGCGATCCGGCCATTGCCGATCGCTGTCGGCTGCTGCCACACTTCGCCAGCGCCGCCCGGATCACCCGGCTGTCCTCCGATCCCGACAAAGGCATGGCGGGGCGCTGCGTCCAGGGCTTGCTCGATGTGCTGGAAGGCAACTACGGCGGGGACATCTCGAAAATGCCCTACGTAGTGAACAAAGAAGCCTTCGTGGCTCCTGTAAAGTAGCCCCGCAGTGTGCCCGCGTCACAAGAGTTTGTGCTGGTCGCCACAGAAATAATGCCCTGATTGAGCAATGCTTCCCACAGCAGATACAGGGAGTATCGCATTGCTCAGGATTCCGGCGTGGGCGGTTCGACAGTGGCGGCTGCAACAACTCTACATCCTGGTCGCGTTGGCCGTGTACGCGATCATCGTCACTCTGCGCCTTCCAATCAGTCTTCTGGGCACGCTGGTCTCGGCTTTGGTGTGTGGGAATATCACGACCACGACCTTGGGCCGACTGCATTTCGTTTATCGTCGGCGCCAGTTTCCGAACAACTGGATTACGTTTGTCGCATGCCTATTGCTCGTGATCCCGGTGGCGGTCACCGTTGCCGTTCTGGTTGTGGCACGGTTGTTGTTCGCGCCTGAAGTTCTTACCTGGCACAATGTAGGACCCTATTGGGAGTTTTCCTGCCTCGCGACCGTACTGCTTGCGTTGGTTGCATTCGGGTATACCGAGACTCGCCAGCGTCTCGAACACCGCGCCCTGGAGCTTGAAGAGGCACTGCATCAGGGCGTGGCGCTCCTGGAACTCCAGGATCAGGAACTTCAGCGCGCGCGGGAGATTCAAGAATCGCTGTTGCCGCGGGAGATTCCGCAAGTCGATGGCTTCGAGATCGCTGGGACCTGGCATCCCGCCCGCGCCGTCGGAGGAGACTACTTCGACGTATTGAAGTTTCCTGACGGGAAACTGTCGGTTTGTATCGCTGACGTAGTGGGGAAAGGCGTATCCGCGGCGCTCCTCATGGCCAACATCCAGGCCGCAGTACGGGCATTCGCCTCGCCATCGGCCAGTCCGGCCTGGGTCTGCGCCCGCATCAACGATGTCCTTTGCGGCAACATCGCAGACGACAAGTTTGTCACCTTCTTTTATGGGTCACTCGATACGCGAAGCCGCGTTCTCAGCTACTCCAATGCAGGACATCTGCCTCCGATTCATTTGCGCTGCAACGGGAAAGCCATTCGCCTGACGGAAGGTGGCATGGTCTTAGGGGTGTCACGAACCGCCCATTACGGTGTTGGCGATCTCCACTTGGACCGTGGTGACCGGCTGCTCCTGTTCACCGACGGCATTACGGAAGCTGGCGACAATGGTGAGGAGTACGGCGAACAGAGAATTGAATGCCTGGCAAGAGAACACGCCCACGAGAGTGCCGCGGGTTTGGTCGATCGTGTCATGGCCGACGTAGCGGGATTCTGTAATTCGCAGTTTGTGGATGACGCTACCATGGTCGTGCTGGCTGCGTTGCCGGCGGTCGTGCCGCAGGAATCATTGCCAGAAACTGCGCCGCGCAGGGGATTCAAAGACAACCTGTAGAATGTCTTGCGAGCGCCCGGCTTCGAACAACAAATAGTCGAACCGCTGACCGCTGCTTTCAATGTTCTCCCATCGCACCAACTGGCCGCTCCACCCAAACGCCTTCGCCCGCGCTTTGGCCGAGGTGAGGGCTTCGGGACAAGAAATCCTCGATCTTACGGTCTCGAATCCCACCGAGGCCGGTGTCCGCCTCGATCCCGAGGTTGTTCTCGGAGCGCTCGTCGATCCAGACGCCATGCGTTACGATCCGCAGCCCCGAGGGTTGCTCGCAGCGCGCAAGGCCGTCTGCCACTACTACCGCGAGGCGCACGAGATTTTCGATTTTGACCCCGAACACCTCGCCTTGACCACCAGCACCAGCGAAGGCTACTCGTACATCTTTCGTCTGCTCTGTAATCCCGGCGATGAGGTCCTCGTCCCTAAGCCGAGCTATCCGTTGTTCGAGTTCCTGGGCGATCTCTGCGATGTGAAGCTGGTTGCCTACCCGCTGATCTACGATCATGGCTGGCAGATCGATTTCGATTCTCTATACAAGGCCGCCACGGCACAGTCGCGCGCCGTGATCGCTGTTCATCCCAACAATCCGACCGGGTCGTACGTGGCGACGTCCGAGAGGCAGGCGCTCAACGCCTTCTGTCGCGACTACGATCTGGCACTGATTGTGGACGAAGTCTTCCTCGATTACGCGCACGATGGCTCGCCGCGCCCAAGCTTCACCGCAAACTCCGAGGCTCTAACCTTCACGCTTAGCGGAGTCTCCAAGATCTCCGCGCTGCCGCAGATGAAATTGGCTTGGATCGCGACCACCGGCCCTGAAGATCACGCCGCTCCAGCCCGGGCCCGTCTGGAAGTCATTGCCGACACCTACTTGTCCCTTAATGTTCCAGTGCAGCTCGCCGCCCCGGTGCTCCTGGAGCAGCGCAAGCAGGTTCAGCCGGTGTTGCTGGATCGGCTGCGCGTAAACCTGTCCGAGCTCGACCGTCAATTGACCGCAGCCCCGTCTTGCACCCGCTTTGACGTGGAAGGCGGATGGTACGTCGTCCTGCGGGTGCCGGTCACACAGAGCGACGAGGAACTTGCCATTGATGTCCTACGAAAAATGGCAGTCATCGTTCATCCCGGACACTTCTATGACTTTCCCGGCGATGGCCATCTGGTTCTGAGCCTGATTGCCGAACCCGGAGCATTCAGGGAAGGAGTGTCGCGCCTTTTGCAGTGCGTGGGGAAGTAGCCTGACGCGGTCGGAGAAGCGTTTGGATTTCCTTTGTGGCTGTGCCCTCCGTGGTTAAAGGCTTGCGGTCAGTCGAGTCCACAAACCCGCGTGTTATCCTTGCTGCCGTTTGTCAACCGAGGGAGCTTTCATGTCCGTTACACGCCGGGGATTCATCGAGACTGCAGTCGTTGCGTCGCTAGCCACCAGCCTTAATGGGCAAGTGAAGGCCTCAGGCAAACGTCCCATCATTGTTTCCGCCAATAACGGTTTCCCCTACCTCGATAACGCCTTCACCTTCCTCAAGAACGGCGGCGACACGCTCGACGCAGCCATCCGGGTCGTCAACGGTCCCGAGAATGATCCTTTCGAGGACAGCGTCGGATTGGGTGGCTTGCCGAACGAAGAGGGCGTCGTCGAACTCGACGCCTGCTGCATGCACGGACCCTCTCGCCGCGCCGGATCGGTCGGCGGTGTGCGCAACATCAAGAATGTCTCGCTGGTCGCCAAGGCGGTCATGGAGCACACCGGACACGTCATGCTGGTCGGCGAAGGCGCTGAGCGTTTTGCCGTCGTCATGGGCTTTCCCCGCGAGAACCTGCTCACCGAGCGTTCCCGCCGGACCTGGCAGTTGTGGAAGGAATATCACTCGACCGACGACTGGTGGGGACCAGGAATGTCCTCTCCGGGCTGGAAGGCGCCCGATACTGTCCCGCGCTCACAACTTTGGGAAGAACGAGTGCGGCGTCTGGAAGAGCGGGCGGCTGAGATCGGCATCGAACCTGAATTTCGCCTGGCCGCCGTCCATCGGGTCCTGTTCCCCCCGACCGGCACCATTCATTGCTCGGCCCTGAACGAAAAAGGAGAGATTTCCGGCGTCACCACGACGAGCGGCCTCGCCTTCAAGCTGCCCGGACGCTGTGGCGATTCCCCCATCATCGGCGCCGGCTGCTACACCGACCAGGACGTAGGCTCGGCCGGTGCTACCGGCAGCGGGGAAGAGAACATCAAAGTTGCGGGCGCTCATACCATCGTCGAGAACATGCGCCGCGGCATGTCGCCACAAGAAGCCGGACTGGATACGCTCAAGCGCATTGTCCGCAACTACAACAATGACATGAATAAGATCAAATTCACGGACATGACGTACTACATCCTCCGCAGCGACGGCGCTTACGCCGGGGTTTCATTGTGGGAGGGCTACTCTCCGACGTCGCCCCATAAGATCGCCGTCCACGACGGGACGAAGCGGTCTGAGAAGACCGTCGCTCTGTTGAAAGGGGCGTCCCAGGAGTTCCCCCCGTTCCCGGCCCTTCCCCCGGGCGTGACCCAGGACTCGGAGTACTACAAGTAAGGTACTGCCAATCCGGTAGTTTCGTGCCTTCCGAGCGGGTGTACAATGTGCCTGTAGGACCGAAGCTTCACGGGGTCTGCTCCCCGCTTTCGAGGCTCTCATGAACGTTCATGTCAGTTACAAGGTCCCGAAATCCCCCGACATCGAAAAAGAAATCAGCCACCAGATCGAAAAGCTCCGCAAGCGGCTTCAGGTTTTCCGCCCCGAACTAGTCCACCTGAAAGCCATCCTGGAACCGGGTTCGCAGCGGGAAAGCATTCACGTCTCATTGAACCTGCGCTTGCCCTCCGGCCAACTGGCCGCCGAAGAAGAGGCCCCGAGTTTCACGGCCGCGGTCAAGACCGCATTCGACGAACTTCTGCAGCAGATCAACCGGCACAAGGAACTCCTCCGCTCCAGCCACAAATGGCGGCGCTGGCGAGGAGGCGCGAAGGAGTCTCCGGAACCGGGCGTCCCGTTTGAGCAGACTGTGGCCGCAGTCCTGCCTCCCACCATTACTGCCGACGACGTCCGTTCCTACGTGAACGCGAATCTCTCGCGCTTGGAACGCTTCGTGGATCGTGAACTCTATTTCCGGGGTGCTGAGCAAGATGTCCCCGACAATGGCGTTTCGACCGAAGAAGTAGTGGACGAAGTGATCGTCCTGGCGTTAAGCGACGGCGATCGGCCGGAGAAGCTGGCACTGGAACCCTGGCTCTATCGGCTGGCCATGCAGGTCATGGATCAAGTGAGCGCGCGTCTGGGCGATGCGGAGTCCTCCATTCACCTGGAAGACAGCCGCCGTCGGCAAAATGTTGAGGCTTCCGATGAACCCGGCCTACAGTTCCACCAGCCCGATGAAGGTTGGACCAAGGAGAGCTCGATTCCCGACCGCCGTCTGACCACGCCCGAGCAGGCCGCTTACTCCGATGAGATGGTCGCGCTTGTCCAAGCCGCCCTCCGCGGCGTCGACCGGACCGACCGGGAGGCCTTCCTCCTCTACGGCATCGAGGGGTTCTCCTTGCCCGAGATTGCCACGATTACCGGACGGCATCCGGAGGCCGTGCGGGAGTCGATTGAACGGGCGCGTGAACACGTGCGCAACGCGCCTTTTGTAGCCCATGATTTCCCCAGGGAACTCGCTGCCAGAACTCGAACCTAAACCACTCCAGGAGAATCGGATGATGACCCGGAATGAGATCCGTGAGTTGGCTGCTTTTCAGGCAGACGAAAACAAAGGCATTTTCGCTGTGAGTTTCTACTTTCAACCCGATCCACCCCAGGACCGGTCGCACCGCAATCAGGCCATCCACGCTAAGGACGTCGTCAAGCAGGCGCTCAAGGAAGCGGAAGGGAAGGGCAAGAACGGCTGGTTGCATGCCGATCTCGACCGCGTCATGGAGGTCGCCAACAGCTTGCGCGGGCACCCGCGGGGACGAGCCGTGTTCGCCTGTTCGGCGCACAAGCTGTGGAAGGAATTCGACCTGCCGCCGCGCCTGGGAACGACGAATGTATACCTTCAGCCCCGCCTCCAGCTGAAACCGTTGGCAGTACTGCTGGGGGCACAGCCCGCGCTATGCGTGGCCATCGTGGACCGGCAAAGGGCGCGATTCTTCGACGTGCGCCTTGACCACATGCAAGAGCAGGGGGCGCTGGTGCACATGTTGTCGCGCAGTGCCGCCAACTATGGCTTTAAGGGATACGAGGCTGGCCATGCTGAGCGCCGGATCGCCGACGAGGCCTTGCAGCACTTCAAAGCCGTGGGGGAACGGCTGCGCCTCGATCTGGAGAGAGGCTCGTGGGAACGGCTGGTCATCGGTTGCCAGGACAGCAATTGGAAAGAAATGGAGTCGCAATTGCACCCTTACGTCAAACAACGTGTCATCGGGCGCTTTTCCGCGGACGTGGCCAGCGTCGGAGATGAGGAAATTCGAAGCCATGCCGACGCCATCCTGCAAAAGTGGATCACCGACCGTGGGCGCTCGAAGGCAGAAGAGGCCATTAACTTCGCCAAGGCCAATGGCCGCGGTGTCACCGGCCTGCGCCGCGTCTTGCGTGCGCTGGAGACCGGCGAAGTCCGAGCCCTCTTCCTCACGGAAAACTACTCTGCCCGCGCCGTTGAGTGCACTTATTGCGGGCACCTCGACGCTCACATCGTCTCCGCGTGTGTGGCCTGCGGCCGCGCGACCCGTCTACTGAATGACGTCTGCGATGCCATCATCCCGCTCGCGATTCGCCGCGACATCGAGATGTTTTACCTGAGAGGCCACACGGAACTCGACCACGCCGGCAACATTGCCGCGCTCCTCCGCTTCCGCGCCGACCAGAATCGGACGGGACAGATCGCAGCGGCATCGTAGGAACTGTTTCTCAGTTCTCAGTTCTCCGTCAAGAGCTTATGCTTTTACTGAGAACTGGGAACTGAGAACTGCCCGCATGATCCACGAAATCATTCCCGTTGGCCCCCTGCAGTGCAATTGTTCGATCCTTGGCGATGAGAACACGCACGAAGGCATGGTCATTGACCCTGGTGACGATATCGAAGATATCGTCTCCCTGATTCACAAGCACAACTTGAAGGTAAAGCAGATCGTGATTACTCATGCCCACATTGACCACGTGGGCGGCGCCATGAAACTGCGTGCCCTGACCGGCGCGCTAATTCTGCTTAATCAGAACGACTACGCGCTGCTGAAAATGTTGGATGTGCAGGCCGCCTGGATCGGCATGGCCCCGCCCGGCGAGGTGAAGATCGATGCCGACCTTCCTGACCACCAGGCCGTGGCAGTGGGGAGTCTGAAGGCCGATATCCTCCACACGCCGGGCCACACCGAAGGCAGCGTCTGCCTCTATTTCCCGGCAGAGCAGCTGCTGATCGCGGGCGATACACTGTTCGCCGGCAGCATCGGCCGCACCGATCTTCCCGGCGGATCATTCGAGAAGATCATGCGCTCGCTTCGTCACACCGTGCTGGCGTTGCCCGACGAAACAGTCGTTGTTCCCGGGCACGGCCCCCCAACTACCATCGGAGACGAAAGGGAAGGGAATCCATTTCTAACCTAGCTCTCAGCTGCCGGCTCTCGGCTCGAACAAGTGTTGAGCGATCGCGGACGCGGAAGCCTAAAGCAAGGTGTCGTGAAAGTTCTTGGTGAGAGCTGCGAGCCGAAAGCTACTTCTGCGCCGGCGCCTGCGCTGGCTGCTGCGGCGCGGGTTGCGATTGGGTTGTGCCCGCCTTCTGGTCGGAAAGGACTGACTTCGGGCCTGCCCTCCGTGACGCGTAGATCGACAACGTGATCGACGTAATCATGAAAATGATAGCCGACCAGGTTGTGGCTTTCGAAAGAGCCGTCGCCGCGCCCCTCGGACCGAACGCCGTCTGGCTCCCCTGGCCGCCGAATGCCGCAGCCAGATCGCCGCTCTTGCCGCTTTGCAGCAGCACCACCGCGATCAAAAACAGGCATACGATGACATGAACAATCGTGATCAGAACCGTCACCCACATACACAGAACTCCCTTTTTGTTCGATTCCCTCAGTCGCAATTTCTGCTGAAGATCAGAACGGATGGTGCGGAAGGGGGGACTTGAACCCCCATGCCTTTCGGCGCCACCCCCTCAAGATGGTGTGTCTGCCAATTCCACCACTTCCGCTAAAATCAATAACTTACAAGCTGCCTTTGGTATGTTATACCGGCGGTGTGGGGCAATTCAAGCGCGCGAACGCGGCTTGAAGAAATCGCTGCGTCAGGAAAGAACCATGCGGAAGACTCTTCTGCTCTACTTGTTCCTCGGCATGTTTTGGACAACTGGCTTGCCGCTCAGAGCGCAGTCGGCCCCGCCGGCGGTGATTTCGGACCCGCCGGTAGACACGAGATTCCCACCCAGCCTTGGCATAGTCACGATCCCGAGTCACGGAGTCGAGATGGATGGGGCCATTTATCTGGCGGGGGGTGCGGGTCCGCATGGAACGGTGCTCCTGTTGCACGGCTTGCCGGGTTACGAGAATAACGCTGACCTGGCGCAGGCGATCCGCCGCGCGGGATGGAACGTGCTGATGTTCCACTACCGCGGAACCTGGGGCACGGCTGGGGCATTCTCGGGCTCATCCGCGATTGAAGATACGGCAGAGGCCGTACGTTTCCTGCGCGACTCTGGGAATTCCGCTAAGTATCGCAGTGATCCGCGACGACTGGTTGTCATTGGCCACAGCGTCGGCGGATTCCTGTCCGGGTACGAAGCTAGCCGCGATCCGGCAATCCTCGGCGTCGCCATGATTGCCGCTGTGAATATGGGCCGGATCAACGCCGATCCTAAGGAACGCGAGGCCCGGTTGCAGCGCTGGGAGACGCAGTTGCACCCGGTGCGCGGGACGACGGCGTCGGAACTGTTTGCCGAAGCCGAGAGCCACGCCAAGGATTGGGACTATGTGAACTGGGCGGACCGATTGCGCGGACGTCCCGTGTTGCTGGTTGAAGCCGACGATCAGAACCGCGCCGACATGGATGCGCTCGCTGCGGCAATGCGTCAGCGAGGAGCAGCTGCGCTCGATCGAGTCGCGGTGCAGACCGACCACAGCTTCTCGGATCATCGCATCGCCCTGCAGACCATCGTGATCGAGTGGCTGGAAAAATTGGGAAAGTAGGCCTGTTGTCTGGACGCGCGCCTGGGCCAGCAACGCGTCCAGAGCAATTGCAGGGATGTTCACCCACTCCTAGTTCGGCTCCGGTGCCGGTGCGGTTTCAGGGTCGAGGTCCGGCGGAAACGGAAGCTGTACCGGCCCCGCTCCTGGACCGGCGATCTTCTTCTGGAAGTAAATGATGTTGTCCCCCGTTCCTCGCTCGCCCCGGATACTCTTCAACTGCCGCCACTGATCGAGGCTCAGCACCTTGCGCAAGTCGAGATTCATGAACGTGTGCTCGCGCTCGAGCTTGCCGCGAGCGGCCAACACCCGGTCGACCTGAGAGCCAATTTCGCCCTCATTTGGAGCGTCCGCATCGAGCAATGACTGCAGCTTCAGGTCCTGCTTCTCCATGTCCGCGCCGAAGTCGATTAACTTCATCCGGTGATCGTAGAAGATCTGATCAAGCTGCTGCACCTGGCTATCGGAGAGTTGCAACTTTTTCGCGATTTCGGCGTCGCGCCACCACTTGCCCATCTCCCCACGAACGACGATTCGTTTCTCAATCCTCCCGGCATGTGGGGCGGCGGGCGCGGAAGGTGGCGCTGGCGCCCCCTGGGCCCACGCCAGCGCGGAACTGCATAACACAGCCATCACGGGGATGAATCTATTCTTCATTGCCATGCTCCTTGTGTGGAATCGTTTGCCTTTCATCCAAATTCGAACCCGGCTCGGCGAACGGAGTGAGTGGAGCCAGCGATTGCGGCGTCCCCGACGCCAGTGCCCGCTCGACCGCAATCAGCAATTCCTGATCGGCATCGACCTCAGCAGCGGGCGGCGCCATGACCTGCGGGGAACGTCCGGCTGGCGCAGTCAGCAGCACGGCAAGGAAGAGAATCACCGCTCCTGCGAACGCGACCCGCATGGGATGACGCTGCTGGACCCGGGCGCGAATCCGAGACCGGATGCGCGCGCGTTGGCCAGTCCAGAATATGTCGTCTCGCTCCGATCGCTCGCTGGCGTCTGCACGCAGCGCCGACGCCAGATCAGCCGGCAGCTCGTGCCCGATGCCAGACCCCTCTTCCGTCATTGCACTCACCTCCCTACCTGCTCCCGTATCCGCGACACCGCCCGAAACAGCTGGGCCTTCACGGTGCCCGTGCTGAGCTGAAGCACTGCGGCAATTTCCTTGAGTTCCAGGTCTTCTACGAAGCGCAAGAGAAATACTTCCTTTTGGCGCTCCGACAATCCGTCAACTGCTCGCCAGACCCGATCCAATTCTTCGCGGGCCAACATGCCGCGCTCTGCGGAAGGTTGGGGCGACGTGAGATCGAATGTTGGTTCGGGCGTGCTTTCGTCGTCTAACCGGAGCAACCGCCTCCAGAATCCAGCGCGCCGGTTGCGAACATGATCGCGCGCCAGGTTGACCGCGATCCGCAGGAGCCATGTCTGCACAGTGCATTCGCCTCGGAACGTCTTCCTCGTCGTGTAGGCGCGAAGGAAGCATTCCTGTGTCAGGTTGTCCGCGTCGTCCGGGCTCTTCAGCATCAGCAGGAGCACGCGATAGACCTTGCGCTGGTACCGGCACACCAGGTCGTCAAAGTCCGCGGCGGTAATCGCCTTCGAACCATCCGCAGACTGCGCCGCCAACGCCGGGAGGGAAAGGCTCATCGAATCCTGTTGCTCTGTAGCTATGGACGGAATTGCCGCAATAAGGTTTACAGTAGGAGCGAAGGGGATCATACCTTGAAATGGATCCGCGTGATCATGCCCGCATCACCGGTTCGGCATTGAAGAACTGGGCCGTTGCCCAGGTGCAGGATTCGATCGCCGTGGCCCTCCTCTGGCTGGTGGGCCTATGGATCATCCGCATTCCTTGGGCGCCGCTCTGGGCCCTGCTGGCTGCCGCTTTGCAGATCATCCCCCACTTCGGACCGGTGCTCAGCCTCATCGGCCCGGTTCTCTCCGCTCTGATTCGATGGCAAGACTGGGAACATCCGCTCTACGTCCTGATCCTTTATGCGGTGATTGTTGTGGTGGACGGATTCCTGCTCCAGCCCTACATCATGCGCCGCGTGGCCAAAGTGCCGATGTGGGCGTCGATCCTGGTGCCCATTGTGATGGGATTTGCCATCCCGTTCTGGGGATTCCTGCTGGCGCCGCCTCTGCTCGCGGTGGTGTACGCCTACAAGCAACGATTGTTGAGTCTGTCTACCAGGAAATAGGTTTTCCGAAAAGCAAAGTCCCCCGGGATGTCGTGATTACCAGTGAGGGCAATGACGCCTCAATCATTCATCCCAAGGAGCATGAAGTGGACAGCATTCAAAAGTTTCGCAATCGCAAAGCGACCCGGACGATCGTCCGTGGAGCGCTCGTCGCATTGGTGGCATTCGCGCTCGCCGGCCTTGCCTCCGCTCAGGAGCGGATCGTGGAATTCAATGGCGGCATCGGCGTTCAGACTCTGACCGGTGTCAACCCGGACGGCACCGTGAAACTCAACGTCGTGCGCGCCGTGAATCCGGCGGGCCCGTGGGTCATCAAGCACCTCGATGCCCGCGTGAACTCGAACGGGCACATCACGGTCAATGGACGCGGCCTGCTGCTGGCCGCCGGCAATGGCATCGGCACCAACGCCGGTGCGAGCGTGTTCGCTACGCTCTTCTGTGGTCCCGCCACCACCCCCACCGCGTTCAACTCAACCCTCACCGGAGTCGCGCTCGACGCCAATGGAAATTTTCGTATCGACGACGTCCTATCGGCAGTTCCGGCGAATCCCTGCACCACTTCGGCGTTGCTGATTCGGAATGCGGCGAATGGAACGTGGTTCGCTGCCGGCATCCAGAACGTCGAACAAGAATAGGCCGGGATTAAGTACCACGGTTCCGAGCCAAAATTTCCCCATCCTGAGCGTTGTAGTGGAACTCAGGGTGGGGATTCTTGCGTTGCATAGAATGCCACGCTGAGCACACTGACATCCAATCCGCCCAGTGATACGGTAGTGTCTCTACGTCAGTCTCCCACGGAGGCAGAATCGTGCGCGTGGTACGCAACGTCCTCATCGGCCTTACATTTCTTCTCAGCCACTGGCTCAGCCCAGCCCAAACAACGCCGGTCCCCTCGACGAATCAGCAAGCCCGCCAGTGGTTTCAGGATGCCAAATTCGGCATGTTCATCCACTGGGGCGTATACAGCGTTCCAGCCGACGGCGAGTGGGTGATGCAGATCAAGAAAATCCCCGTTTCGGAATACGAGAAGTACGCGCCGCAGTTCAATCCGACGGAGTTCAGCGCCGCCGACATTGTGTCACTCGCCAAGAGCGCAGGCATGAAATACATCACCATCACCAGCAAGCATCACGACGGATTTGCGATGTTCGGCACGAAGCAGAACAAGTGGAACATCGTCGACGCCACGCCCTACGGCAAAGACCCGTTGAAGCAACTTGCCGAAGAGTGCCGCAAGCAGGGAATCAAGCTCTTCTTCTATTATTCGCAGCTCGACTGGCACAATCCGGACTACTTTCCGCTCGGCGAAACAGGCCACTCCGCCGGACGTCCCGAAGGCGGCGATTTCAATCGCTACCTCGACTTCATGGATGCCCAGCTAACCGAACTCCTCACCAACTATGGCGACGTGGCCGGCATCTGGTTCGACGGCATGTGGGACAAGCCCAAAGCCGACTGGCGCCTGCAACGCACGTACTCGTTGATTCACAAGCTGCAGCCCGCCGCGCTCGTTGGCAGCAATCACCACTCGGCACCGTTCGAGGGCGAAGACTTCCAGATGTTCGAGAAAGACCTGCCCGGAGCGAACAGCGCCGGATTCAACAAGGCTGCCGTCAGTCAGCTGCCCCTTGAAACGTGTGAGACGATCAATGGTTCCTGGGGATACAACGCCAACGACCACAACTTCAAGAGCGTGCCGGACCTGATTCACTACCTGGTGCGCGCCGCCGGGTCGAACGCTAACTTCCTGCTCAACGTCGGCCCCAACTCTCACGGACAGGTTCAGGCCGATGCCGTCGAGCGCCTGCACGCGATGGGCGAGTGGCTGCTAAAAAATGGCGCAACCATTTACGGAACCCGCGGTGGCCCGATCACTCCGCGCGTCTGGGGAGTGACTACGGAGAAGGGAAACGAGGTCTACGTCCACATTCTGAACTGGAAAGACGACTATCTGTCTCTGCCGCAGGTAAGCGGGTTCAAGAGCGCTCGCTGGTTTCGCTCAGGAGACAAAGCCGACATCACTCCGCTGAATGGAGGGATGCTGCTGCGGATTCCAGAGGCCCAGCGCGATCCGGTGGATACGATTGTGGTGCTGGAGCGAGGGGGGAGCTAGGCGAGGATTGCGCGGAAGGCTTCAGTTCAATCGCCTGTTTGCGACAGTTATGATTGTGTCGAAGCATTTTGAGGCCGCTATGATGAAACACTTCGTTACCCCGTTTCTAATCTGCGTGTCTGTCGTTTCTGTCGCTCAATCCACATCTGGACTGAAACAACAAACCGCGCCATCCCTGAAATTGACTGTGAGGACAGATCGGCAAGTGTACCGACTTGCGGAAGAGATGGTACTTGACACGCAAGTCCTGAACCTCAGCAGCAATGACGTGTACATCTGGGAATCGGATTTTTGTTGGAATCCTGCAAGAGGGTTTTCGATGTACATAACTGCAAAAGACGGGACGTCCGTGCGGAGCAGGGTCTTGTTGGATAGCCTGCCTCCGCCTCCGAGGCCTGGAGTTGCATATCAGTTCATCAAGCTGGGACGGCATGAGTTTCATGGCATCCAGGACATTTTCAAAATTGATGACTTTATTGATAAACCCGGCGAGTATGACATCGAGGTTACCTTCAACAGTTTCCTTTCTGGTAGCTTCGTACGCGAGTCCTTTTCTGATGATCCCATCGCGAAATTGCCACTATGGACTAATGACAAGCCGCCTGTGATCGCATCGCGTGTTCGTATTGTGGTGAAGCCCTAAGAGCCGACGGCCAGCTTGGGGCCGGGGTTTAGGTGAAATCGGTATACACTCTGTGATTCACGAGCCCAACTTCAGCAGTCCTCTCCGCAGTCGCTCATGCCGTTGTATCAGGTGCAGATAGAGCATCTCATCGGGCTTCGACTTGGCGCGGATGATACGCACCAGCGCTTGCTTCTCGTCGGGCGTCCAGGAAGAGAGATCAGGAATCAAGTCCAGCACCAGCGCGAAGTTTTCAAAGGTCACCCGTTCCGCGGAGGTCCACGATGACGGCTTCACTCCCAGAACCCGCGCAACGGTGCGCGAAGCAGCCTCGCGCATGTGACCTGCATCCCTGCCGAACTGCCACGCCATCCGCGCGTTCACCCGCAGTCCGATGTTCCGCGTCGAGAACCGATCCCACGCGCCGACTCCGCTTCCGGGCAACTCGTAGAACACATGCCCACTCGCCAGCCGCTTCAGTGTGCGCGGAGGCGTGCGATATTTCGGATCGGCCGCAATCCTTCTTTCTTCGCGCTCCACGAGGCGCCGCAAATCCTCCCGCCCCGGACGGAACCCCAGCTTGCGATAGAACCAGAACGCTCCCGACTCGATGGCCTCGTCGTTGTCCTGACCAAGCTGGTAGGGATACACCGACACGCACGTCGTCCCCATCAGGTGCGTGAGGCAGCGCAGGACCTGGGCGTAGACCCATCCGGCCTCGCCGCCGCGGAAGGTGTAGAAGGTGTTGAAGCCGACCTCCATCCACTCGCACAGGCCGATCGCCTCGATGTAATTGATCGGCACACCATTCTTCAGTGTGAGCCCCGCCGTGTAGGCGCGCAGCGGCAGGCGCCGCTCCGGAGGCAGGTTCCAGAGATAGATCGACATACCGCGTCCGATGTCGGCCCGCCGGACGGAGGCCGGATCGCCCAGCGTCGTGCCATACAGTTCGCGATAGCGGACGAGCATGACCTCGCGAATCTTGTCCATGACGCGTTCGCCTTCGCGGCGCGAGAGCCTGATGAGCGTGGGCGGCTTCTTCGCGAGTTCTTCGGCGAGCGAGACCTGGCTGCGGGGGATGAGCGGACCGTCGTGGTAATAAGTCTTCCGCGGACGCTCCCAGTTGCGCGTGCGCGAGACGCGGGAATTGCCGAGGTCCCAGCGCAGCGGCACGCGCAGCGCATCGTAAAGCTCAGCCCGCTCACGCTCGGAAATGGGCACTGTCTCCAATTGCCGGATCAACCACTCTGCTTGATTTGAAGGGGCGCGGCTTCTAGCCGCGCCGTTCAGCCTCGTCTTGTGACGGGGCTTTAGCCCCTGAGGGCACGCGGTTTCAATCCATCGCCGCCATGGCGTGTCCGCCTCGACAAGCGCATCGTCCTCAAGCAAAGGCAGAAATCGCGGCAGCACCGCAGCCATGACTCGGCCTTCGTCCCATTCCTCCCACTCAATCTCAACTTTCCCGGGCAGCCGCCCAACCAGCCATCGCGCCACATCGAAGCTGAGCGTGTCCGCCATCTGCGTGCCTGCAATCCCCGAAACTTCCAGCGGATCGAACTCATCCATGTCGCCGGACTGGCGCAGGGCTTCCACTCTTTTCCAGAATGTGTTGAGCAGACCTTCGGCCTTGCGAACCACGGCAGGGCTCTGCGGAAAGGCCCGCAGAAACATCAGGGCTTCGTGAAATCGAATCAGGGACTTCGCATCGGGGAAGCTTGCGCGTTGCACGGCGCGGAGCAGGCCCACGACTCGTGCGCCTGCGCCACGGCCGAAGAGGTAGCGGACTTCCTCCAACTCCGACAACCGGCGGTCGAGAGTCTTTGCGGCCATGTCGAATGCACAAGCGTACCGCACGCGTGGCATCTGTTTGTTGTTCTTGCTGGTGACCTCCGTAGCCGTTGCCCCCTTCTGGATTGTCATCCCGAGCCGCCCGGAGGCGGAGCCGAGGGCGAGCTAGGGATCTGGAGTCCGTCGCACAGAAACGACACGGTCACACGACAAGACTACAGATCCCTCGTCGCTGTCGCTCCTCGGGATGACAAACATGATAGGAACCGCCGAAGCCAAGCAGCCCGTGCTATCTTGTCACCCCTGGAGAGCAACCGGAGATCATGAACACTACCGTTGCGACGCCTGCGTCGGCGGGCGCCATCGCCAAGTCCCGCATTGCTTCGATTGATCTCATCCGCGGAGCGGTCATGGTGCTGATGGCCATCGACCACGTGCGAGTGTTCTCCGGTGTCCCCGCTGGCGGCCCAACGCCGGGAGTCTTCTTCACGCGCTGGGTCACGCACTTCTGCGCCCCGGCGTTCATCTTCCTGGCGGGCACAAGCATCTTCTTCTACGCGCGCAAACACACTGACGTATCGAGATTCCTGCTGATTCGCGGCCTGTGGCTGATCCCGCTGGAGTTCACTGTGCTCCGCCTTGCCTGGACCTTCAACTTCGACTTCCGCCATTACGAGATGGCGGGCGTGATCTGGGTGATTGGCGTGTGCATGATCCTGATGGCTGTGCTCGTGAAACTGCCTCTGCCGGTGGTAGGGTCGATCGGCGTCGTCATCATTGCCGCGCACAACCTGATGGACCCGCACATGCGCGCCCTCGTCGAAGGCATGGACGCGAATCGCTTCTCCGGCCTGTGGAAGCTGCTCTACGTCGGATTCTTCGCCGGACCGATTCAGTTTGGCCCCGACGGCCCCAACCTCATCGTGCTCTATTCCATCATTCCGTGGATCGGCGCGATGGCCGCGGGTTACGCCTTCGGGAAGATTCTGACTGTCGATCCAGCGCGAAGAAATCGCCTATGCCTGACGATTGGCCTCTCAGCCATCGGACTTTTTCTATTGCTCCGCGGATTCAATCTCTACGGTGACCCGCGCCCGTGGCACGGGCCGACTCCGGGTCCATACGGTCCGGGGATGCCTGCGCTCCTTTCCTTCCTGAACACGACGAAGTACCCGGCGTCGCTGAATTTCCTCCTGATGACGCTAGGCCCGATCATCGCGCTGATGCCGGCGCTCGAAGGCCTGCGCGGGCGGTTCGCGAGTGCCATCATTCTGTTCGGACGCGTGCCGTTCTTCTACTACGTGCTTCACATCCCGCTGATCCACGCGCTGGCGCTGGTGGTTTCAAAGATCCGGCTCGGCTACGTCAGCCCATGGCTCTTCACCAATCACCCAATGGGCAATCCCGACCCGCCCGACGGCTACGTCTGGAGCCTTCCTCTTCTCTACCTGGTGTGGGCCATCACCATCCTGCTGCTGTACCCAGCCTGTCGCTGGTTCGCCGCTCTCAAGGCGAGGAGGGATGATTGGTGGCTAAAGTACGTCTAGCCGTCGACTTTCTCGCCGGCCAGCGCAAAGCGCCTCAACCTTACCCGCTGTAACCGACCTCCTTGACAACGCCCCATCACACATAAGATAATCTTGCCACATTTACAATAGCTATGTGCAAAGACAACTTGGGGCGATGAGAGAGGCGCTGCGGTTATATTGCTAACTCCTTTCCCCGGAATATTTTGCCTGCAACTCCTTGGGGCTCAAGATTTTGCCCGGATCGTACAGGCTAAGTTGCTGATTCGGGGTATTTTAGCTCGGGAAGGGGGAGGGGGGAGGGGTACCCCCATTACTGAATGGTAAACAGCCGCGCAATGTGCTCCATGCTGGCGATGCTGCGAGACGAGTCCGCAACAGGTTCTCGCACACTGCGTGCTATAATCCCTCTTCGCTCGATTCCTGCTGTTCGTCGAGGCTATCCGGTGATCTCCTCCGCGGGCGAACTCGTACGTCCTAGAATCAGCGCAATTTAAGCTCTTTCGAACCGAGGTACTCCTATGTCCGGCCATTCCAAATGGGCCACCATTAAGCACAAGAAGGGCGCGCTCGACGCCAAGCGCGGCAAGATTTTCACCCGTCTCATCAAGGAAATCGCGATGGCTGCCAAGAGCGGCGGTGATCCCGATATGAACCCGCGCCTGCGCACGGCCATTGTCGCCGCCAAGGCCGAGAACATGCCCGCCGACAACATCAAGCGCGCCATCCAGCGCGGCACCGGCGAGCTGCCCGGCGCGACCTACGAAGAATTCGCGCTCGAAGGCTACGGACCGGGCGGCGTCGCAATACTCGCCGACATCTCCACCGACAACCGCAACCGTACAGTCAGCGAAATCCGTCACGTTTTCGGCAAGAACAACGGCAACATGGCCGAAGCCGGAGCCGTTTCCTGGATGTTCCACAAGAAGGGCGACATCGTCATCCCGAAGGCTGCCGCCAAGGAAGACGACTTGATGAACATCATTCTCGAAGCCGGGGGGGAAGACCTGAAGGACGAGGGCGAGCACTGGGAAGTCATCACCGAACCCGCCGCTTACGAAACCGTCCTGGAAGCGGTCAAGAAAGCCGGCATTACTCCCACTTCCTCCAGCGTTTCCATGGTTCCGCAAAACTACATTAAGCTCGAAGGCGTGCAGGCCACCCAGATGATCCGCCTCCTCGAGGCGCTTGAAGATCACGACGACGTGCAGAACGTCCACGCCAACTTCGATATCGATCAGAAACTGCTCGAAGAAGTTGCGGGATAAGAACCCGAATCTTCGGACTTGCAACAGAGGCTGCTCGACGGAGCGGCCTTTCATTTTTGTGCAGGAGCAGCTTTCAAACCAACAAAAAGATCGGCCTGTACATTCTGGGGATCGGTAAAGTGATCATAGACTTCGAAGTCGGTCTTATATGCGCGCTTGCCCCCTAATTCGTTCTTGTCTTCGAGCGCCGCAAGCTTCAGCCAAGCCGACGGGATCACCGTGGCAGCGGGTCCCTTCTCGCTGCTCAGCACGGCATAGGTTCCGGCTGGAATGACTTTCAGCACCAGGCCCTCTGGCACGTGCGTTTTATCTTTCACTCTTGCGCCCAGCACTACCGTGTAGGCGCCCATGCGATCGCGCGAGAACTCTGTGTAAAGGGCATAAATACTCTGATCCACCTTGTTCGGGATCTTATCGAGGACGTGCTCCTGGAAAAAGCGCTGCCACAAGTCGGGAATCACGCCTTCGTCCGACATTTCCTTCTCGCCAGACGTAGCGGCATTGATACCGACGACAAGAACCTCGTCCTGATGAACGATCCTGGTCTTCGCCTCCTCTCCTGCAGCAGAATCAAGCCCCAGAAACGCGATGAGCATCGATAGAATGACGACAACCCGCATGGCTTCCTCCAAGACTTCGTGAAGAATCGAGCGGAGTAGAGCTTATCAGTTCTAAATGCGGGTGTTTGTGATGTGACGGCGCTTACGCTCGCTTCGTGACCGGTGTCCAACTGCCGTCGGCGTGCCGAACTTTTCAACACAGCCGTGGAAAACTCTGTGGATAACCGGGAACTTACTCCTGTAACCTTCTCTTAACAAATTGGTTCAACATTCTGCACCGCATCGGGTGCTGACACTTTCGTGGTGCAAGCACGCCACCATCGTGACCCGGAGCCAGTGAAAATCCGCCTCGACAAATTGCTGGTGGAACGCGGGCTGACGCCCTCGCGCGAGCGCGCGCAAGCGCTGATTCTCGCCGGAAAAGTTCTCGTCAATGAGCAAAAACTGGAGAAAGCGGGCGCCTCAGTAGACGCCGACGCCACATTGCGTTTGCTTGGAGAAGACTTGCGCTACGTGAGCCGCGGCGGACTCAAGCTGGAGAAAGCGCTCGAGCACTGGAAGATTGATCTGACGGGGAAAACCTGTCTCGACGTCGGCGCCTCCACCGGCGGCTTCACCGATTGCATGCTGCAACACGGAGCGAGCCGGGTCGTTGCCGTCGACACCGGCTATGGCCAGATGGATCTGCGCCTGCGCAAAGACCCGCAGGTTCGGCTGCTGGAGAAGACCAACGCGCGCTATCTCACGGCCGATCAACTTGGCGAGCCGGTTGATTTCGTAGCCATTGACGTGTCCTTCATCTCCGCAACACTGGTGCTTCCTGCCGTCGTCGCTGCAGCGTTCGCGCATTCGGAACCCAACCTCTCGCGCCGGATCGTCGTCCTGGTCAAGCCGCAGTTCGAAGTGGGCCGCGAACTGGTGGGGAAGGGAGGGATCGTGCGCGACGAGGCCGCGCAGAAATCCGCCGTGGCCAAGGTCGAAGCTGCCTTGCGAGAGCTTGGCTGCACATACACCGAGTTCGTAGAATCTCCAATCCTCGGCGCGGAAGGGAATCGGGAATTCTTGCTGTACGCAGAGTTCCCGTCAAGTTGTCCACCAGAGAAGCACAGAGACGGCGAGACTGACAATGCGCAGTGAGCGGTTCACCTCTGCAATCGCCGATTCTGCATTCTGACTTCTGCATTCTGCATTCCCTTGTACAATCGACAGTTCCATGCCCGACGCCCCGCACAACGCTCGACCGAAAGTTGTCGCCATCATTTCCAAGCCCGGCCGCCCCGAGCTTTGCACATTCTTGCCGCCGCTGTATCAATGGCTGCTCGATCGCGGCCACACGGTAATCATGGATCGCGAGACGTCCGCGTATTTCTCGGCCTCCGAAGTGATGGAGCGCATCGAACTGGGGTCGCGCTCACCCGACATCGCCCTGGTGCTCGGCGGCGACGGCACGCTGCTTTCGGCCGCGCGCGCGGTTTCGGGCGCGGGCACACTGATCCTGGGTATCAACCTGGGCACGCTCGGCTTTCTTACCGAATTGCAATTTGCCGACCTCTACCCGGCTCTCGAAACGATTGAAAAGGGTCAGTACATGGTGGACAGCCGCGCCATGCTCAAGTGCGAACTGGCACGCGGTGGTGAAAACGTGGCCACGTTCTTCGCCCTGAACGACGTGGTGGTCAGCAAGAGCGCCATCTCGCGGCTCAATCATTTCGAACTCTTCGTCGACATGGAGTTCGTTTCCAGCTACAAGGCCGACGCCTTGATTATTGCGACCCCGACCGGTTCTACTGCCTACTCGCTCGGTGCTGGCGGGCCGATCCTGAAACCCGACGTGGACGCTTTCGTGATCACCCCGGTGTCGCCGCACGGTCTGACCCACCGTCCGGTGGTGGTGCGTGATAGCGTCGAGATTGAGATTCAGGTGAAAACGGGCGCGGAGGAAGCGTACTTGAGTCTCGATGGACAGGTCGGCATGCCGGTGCGTGACGGCGATACCGTGCGTTGCGCTAGGGCGGAGCATCCGGCGAAACTGCTGCGCTTTCACAAGACGTTCTTTGAAGTGCTCAGCACGAAGCTGAAGTGGGGAGAGCGATGACTATATCGACACCCATTTGACGCGTAGAGGTGGGACTGCCCCGTCTCCGTCAGTGGCGCCAGTACTGCAAGGTCGCAGCGAGACTCGGCATGCCGTGTCTCTGCACTGGAGAAGAAATGACCCGCGCGCTCCTTTACTACGTCATCGTACTTAGTTCTGCGCTCTTTCTGTCAGCCCAATCACGACCTGCCGCCGACCTCATCATCCGTAACGCCAAGGTCTGGACCGTCGACGGGTCTCATCCCGAGGCGGAAGCAGTCGCGGTCCTCGGCGACCGCATCGTAGCCGTCGGCTCGAACCACGAAGTTGATGCATGGCGTGGCCCGAACACACGCGTCGTCGACGCAGCAGGGAAGCGCCTGCTGCCCGGTTTCAACGATGCGCACGTGCACTTCACTTCCGGGGGACAGCAACTCGATAGCGTGCAGTTGACTGACGCCACAAGCGCTCAGGAGTTCGTCCGCCGCATTGCCGACCGCGCCAAAAAGAGTTCGAGAGGCGACTGGATTCTCGGCGGCGACTGGGACGAAACCAAGTGGACGCCCGCCCAGCTTCCCACGAAAGAACTGATTGATGCCGTCACGGGCAACATTCCCGTCGCGGTCAGCCGCTACGACGGCCACATGATTCTGGCGAACTCTGCGGCCCTCAAGTTGGCCGGGATCACTGCTCAGACTCCCGATCCGGCAGGCGGTGTGATCGTGCGTGACGCCCAGGGCAACCCTAGCGGCGCCCTGAAAGATGCGGCGTCGGACCTGGTATTCAAGGTGGTTCCCGATCCGACGCACGACCAGCGCCGTCACGCCATCGAGCGCGCTCTCGAATATGCCGCATCGCTCGGTGTTACCAGCGTGCAGCACATGAATCCGGACTACGCTGACATCGCGATCTATGCGGAACTGCTCGAGGAAGGCAAGCTGACGACGCGCATCTATGCCGCACCGCTGATCTCCCAGGTGGACGATCAGACCAAGATCGGCATCCGTCGCGCCTTTGGCGGTCCGTACCTGCGCATCGGCGCCTTGAAATCCTATGCCGATGGCTCGCTCGGTTCCCGCACTGCCTACTTCTTTGATCCGTTTACCGACCAGCCTGATAATCGCGGCCTGCTCTCGGACGCGATGCACCCTATTTCCCTAATGCGCGATCGCATGATGCAGGGAGATGGCGCAGGCCTGCAACTATGCACGCACGCCATTGGAGACGCGGGAATCTCGGCCATCCTCGACATCTATGCTCAGATCGAGAATGCCCACGGGCCGCGCGATCGCCGCTGGCGCATCGAGCACGCGCAGCACATGGCAGCGAAAGATTTTGATCGCTTCGCTCAATTGCACGTGATCGCTTCAGTGCAGCCGTATCATGCCATCGACGACGGCCGCTGGGCGGAAGCCCGCATCGGGCATGATCGCGCCAGCCGCACGTATGCCTTCCGGACGTTCATGGATCATGGCGTTCGTCTGGCCCTCGGCACCGATTGGGACGTGGCCCCGCTTAACCCGATGCTCACGCTCTACGCCGCGGTCACACGCGCCACGCTCGACGGCAAAAATCCCAACGGCTGGTTTCCCGAACAGAAACTCACAGTGAAAGAGACGATCGAGGCTTACACGATGGGGTCGGCCTACGCGGAGTTTCAGGATCAGGTGAAGGGCTCGATTACACCCGGCAAACTGGCGGACATGGTCCTGCTCAGCGATGACGTGCTCACCATTGATCCTGTGAAGATTCGTGACGCCAAAGTGCTCAAGACCTGGGTTGGCGGCACGCTGACGTACGATTCGTCCTCCCAGCATTGAATGCCGTGATCGAGACTCATCCAGGAATCGTAGAGCGCGACTTCGATGCCGGCGGTGTTCGCCTGAACTATGCCGAGGGCCCTGCCAACGGGCCACCGTTGGTGCTGCTGCACGGTCTCGGGCGTCGCTGGCAGGTCTTCATGCCACTCATCCCACCCTTGAGCCTGCGCTGGCACATTTTCGCGCTCGATTTTCGTGGACACGGGAAGTCTGCGCGCGTCCCGCGCGGCTACAAAGGCACGCAGTATTCGGATGATGTCATCCATTTCCTGCGCGAGCGCGTCGCGGCGCCGGCGATTGTCTTCGGGCACTCGCTAGGCGGCATGGTGGGCATGTGGGTGGCTTCGCATCATCCGAACCTGTTGCGCGCCCTGATTCTCGGCGACAACATGATTGTGGCCGAGCGGCGTCCCATCCCGATGTACGCCCAGCTGTTCTCGGCACTCCGCGACCTGGCACGGAGAGGCGGCACGCTGGAAGAGATCGCCGCCGGAATCGGCCGGATCGAACTGCACGTCGCCAACTCCGAGCGGCTGGCAACGATCAACACGCTCCCCGGGAATGACGAGGCCTATCTGCTCTCCTGGGCACGATGCGTAGCCCAAGCCGATCCCGATACGTGGGACATGGCTCTTGACGGCTCCGCCCTCGACGAATGGGATGGCGAGGCGGCATTGCGCGGAATCCGGTGTCCAACCTTGCTGTTGCAGGGCGCCAGAGACCTAGGCGGCTTGATGAACGACGATGACGTAGCCCTGGCAGCGCGGTTGTTACTTCATCATGTACACGTCAAGTTTCGCACTCTTGGGCATGCGCTATTCATCCAACAGCCGGAGCCGGTGCTGCGGGCCGTAACAAACTTTCTCGAGTCCCTGTGAGACTCAGATGGACTACTTCTCAGGCGGCCATTCGTACGGGAACATTTTCCCGGCATTCTCGGGGCTCAGTTTGACTCCGAGACTCCCGGCAGCGTAGGCGAGTACAGGATCGCGTCCGCTCGCCAGATCGTTCGCCGTCGGTAGCACGCGTTCGTCAGGCTGCACGCCACTGTGTTCGAGGCTCTTTCCGTCGCTCATGATCAAGTCCGCATCCGTGATCGAAGCCCCATAGAAGACGACAGTGTCCACGCCCGATTCTTCCTGGTAGTGCTTGGACTCCATGACACTTCCCGCGGAGATGTCGCCCATGACCACGGCGCGTTTCTCCAACTGCACTACGCGCGCGAAAACCTCGGAAGCAGACGCAGAGCGGCTATCCACCAGCACCACCAACTTTCCGGTGAACGGATTGTGGCGGGCCTTGGCAAGCACAGCTTTGCTCTCTTTTTTCCCAACCCGGTCGCAGAGTTTCACCTCTTTCTCGAAGAACCCGCCAACCAGAAACTTTAGCGTTTCAACGCTGCCGCCTGGGTTTCCACGGAGGTCCACAATCACACTCTTGTGCTTGCGCGCCCGATCGATCATCTGGTCAATTTCAGATTCGGTGAAAGAGAACTCAGGAAGTCGAAGAACCATCAGTTCATCGCTCACCTCCACCATGCGCGCCCTCATCTGGTGTTCTCTGTCTTCACCTTGACGAACCAGGTCCCAGATGTCGCCGGCACCTCCGGCACCAGTAACATCGGTTATCCGTTTACGTTCGCGCATTGTCGCCATGACATCAAGTTGACGCTCGTTCCCAACAGGGCTCTTGAGATCGACTCGCAGTCCCGACTGAGGGCGCAGTAGGTTATACGTGTACTCCATCTTCCACAGGTTGTTACGGTCAGGCGTGTATCCATTGATGGCCAGGACTTCGTCGCCAGGCTTAAGTCCCTTTGTCTCGGCATCGCTTGTGGGACGTACCCTGATCACGTAACACCGATCCCCAATGATCTGATAGTGCCATCCATAGTCGTGCCAGTACGCATGCGCCGGCGGAAGAAAAAAAGTATGGGAGTCGTCGAGAGCGTCCAGCAAACCAGCGATATGAGAGAGCGCCATGTTGAGAGATGGAGCCTTGTCGATCTTCTGTTTTGCTTCAGCCACTTTGGCTTTCCAGTCCAGTCCGTGCATCTTGGGATCGTAGTAGTTCTTGCGCACATCGTCAGCGATCAGTCGTAACATGTTTTGTGCGCGGTCGCGGTCGAAACTGCTCATCTGTTGAGACCATGCTGATCCGGTCCACAGCATGCAAAGTGCGACCACTCCTGAAAGGAGATGACTTAGCTTCTTGGCGTCCATTGCTCCTCCCATTAAGTTGAGCTAGGGCAAAGTCAGCTTGTGAGTAGATGTGTCTTAGTGGACGGCTAATTCTACGTCATAGACATAGCGCGCAGGAAGTGGGAACACGACTCAGGGCATTTCCAGGCGTAATTGATCGCGCACGCTCTCGGGCCGCCGGATGACCCGCGCCTTCGACCCCTGAACCAGGACCTCTTGCGTCCTTCCACGCGTGTTGTAATTCGACCCCAGCGCCGCTCCATACGCGCCGGAATCGAGAATCACCAAGAGGTCCCCTTCTTGCGTCACCGGCAATTGCCGGTCGCGCGCAAAAAAGTCACCGGTTTCGCACACCGGCCCCACTACATCGGCAACCTCGGCAGTCTCGGACGACCGCACGACCGGCAGGATGTCATGATGGGCCCCGTACAAGGCCGGTCGAATCAGGTCATTCATGGCCGCATCGACAATCAGGAATCGTTTGTTGTTGTTCGTCTTACGATAGAGGACGCGGGTGAGCAGCACACCGGCCGCTCCCACAATCGAGCGGCCCGGCTCGAGAAGCAGGTGCACTTCGAGACCATGCAACGCTCCGATCACCGCTCGCGCGTACTCTGTAATTTCTTCGCTGAAATTCCTGTCGGACGCCTCGTATGAAATTCCGAGTCCTCCGCCCGCATCAACGTAACGGAGGTCGTGGCCTGAGTCCCGCAACTCGCGCACGAAGTTCGCCACGCGCCCGAGCGCTTCCTGAAAGGAACTGACATCGGTGATTTGCGAGCCGATGTGCACGCTCACGCCTACCACTTGCAGAAACGCATGGCGTCCGGCTTCGGCATAGAGCTCCCTTGCCTCCAGGATGGGCACGCCGAATTTGTGTTTGTGCAGCCCCGTCGAAATATACGGGTGAGTCTTTGCCGACACATCAGGATTCACGCGCAGCGCCACCGCCGCACGCTTCTTCAAGCGCGCTGCCATCGCCGCGAGCACACGTAATTCCGAAGCGCTTTCCACATTGAAAAGCAGAATCCCAGCTCGGAGAGCCAGTTCCATCTCTTGGACGGTTTTGCCCACACCGGAAAAAACCACGCTGCGAGCCGCCGCGCGCTTCACCCGCAAAACGCGTTCCAACTCGCCGCCGGAAACAACGTCGAACCCGGCGCCCTCGCGCGCAATCAGCCGTAGGATTCCTAACGTCCCATTAGCCTTCACCGAATAGCAGAGCGTATGGGGAACGGACCGGAAAGCGCGCCGAAAAGCCTTCAGCCGCGCGTGAATCATCTCAGTGGAATAAATGTAAAGCGGTGTTCCGTAGCGTTCCGCAAGTCGGATCACCGGAACCGCTTCGCAGAAGAGAGCGGTCGGCTGCGAGCGGTCAACCGTGGGCCGGTACACGAAACTGGGCGCTCTGACGATCTCCGCTTTGCCCGGCGTCACTTGCGTTTGCCCGCGCCGCCTTTGACTTTGATCGCGACCACGGTCTGGTCGTCAAATGCGGGTTCGCCGGCGGCGTGCTCATTCACGGCGGCGAAGATCTTGTTGACCGCACAGTCGGCCGATTGCGGGGCACAGCCCAGAACGATCTCCTCTACGCGCTGGCGGCCGAACAATTTTCCGTCACGGTTGCGCGCATCGAGAATGCCGTCGCTGAAGAACACAAACAGATCGCCCGGCTTGGCTTTGAAACTGAACTCGTCGTATTCGGCTTCGTCAAACAGTCCGAGCGGCAACCCGGTTGCTTCGATGATCTCAATTTTTCCGTCGTGGCAGTAGATTGGGCGCGGGAGACCTGAATTCGCGACCTGCAGCGTGCGGCCTTCATCGTCCCACACTGCATAGATGATCGATACAAACTGTCCATCGATCCGCCGCTCTCCCAGCGACAAATTGACAGCGGACAACATCTCCGCCGGCCCAGGTTCGATCGGCGCATGCGATCGCAGAATGCCGCTGACCAGCGCCGCATAAATCGCCGCCGGCGCGCCTTTGCCACTCACGTCCCCGATGACGATTCCCATGCGCGACAGGGAATAATTCACGAAGTCGTACAGGTCGCCGCCGATGGCCCGCGCCGGAACGAATTTCGCGCTCACCTCCAGGTTCGGCAAAGTCGGCCGCGCATGCGGCAGCAGACGGAATTGCAGTTCGCGCGCCAGTGCCAGGTCGCGCTCCAGACGCTGTTCCTGCTTGGCTATCTGCTCATACAGGCGCGCGTTTTCGATCGCGATGGCGATCTGTGCCGCCAGGGTCGTCAGCGTGCGCTTGTGATCCTCCGTGAAATAGCCGCGGCGAGTATGCTCCATGTCGAGCACGCCGATCACCTTGCCCTTGTAGATCAGCGGCACCACGAGCTCCGACCGGGTCTCAGGATTGAGCAGGATGTAGCGTGAATCCTTGGTCACGTCGGGGACCAGGACTGCTTCCTCGGTTTGAGCCGCGTACCCGACCAGTCCGCTTCCGATTGGAACCTGATGCTTCAGGTGCAGCCGTTCCTGAAAGCGCAGGGCGAACCGGTGCTGGAGTTTTTCGCCGGCGTCGTCCACCATCAACACGCTGAACATCTGGTAATCGATGATGCGGCTCAGTAATTCGCCCACCCGTGTGAGCAGCTCGTCCAGGTTCAGGATCGATGTCAGCTCTTGCGCAATCTCATTCAGCAGAAGCAGCGTCCGCGCCTGGCGCGTACTGCGCGTATACAGGCGGGCGTTCTCGATTGCGACCGCCATGCGCGAGCCGATCAACGTGAGCAGGCGCTTGTGCTCTTCCGTGAAGTAGCCTTTCTCGCGGGCCTCGATGTCGATCACGCCGATCAGCCGATTCTTGACGATCAGCGGAATGGCCAGCTCGGAACGGACGTTGGGAACCGCCGCGATGTAGGCATCGTCCTCCGACACGTCGTTGATCAGAACCGCTTGACGGGTTTGCGCGGCCCGGCCCGTGATCCCCTGGCCGACCTTCACGCGGGTACGATCGGCCACGCCCGTGGGATATCCCATCTCGAAACGGACGTACAGCTCCTGCTTCTGTTCGTTCAGCAGAAGGATGGCGAAAATTTCGTAGTCAATGACTTTGCGGACAAGTTCCGCCACCTTCCGCAACGTGGTTTCCAGGTCGAGCGTGGTGTTGACCACGTCGGCTACGACCAGGAGGAAAGGATCCACCTGTGACGGATTGGCAATTTGAGGGGAACCAGAACTCACAGGCTTCATCATAGCAGCCGTCCAAAAGAGCCCGGGGTGCACGCGGCCACGCTTGCGGTCCACGCCGGCGGACGCTAAGGATTCTGGATCACGCAAATGTCCGGCAGGTTCCGGTACTTCTCTGCATAGTCCAGCCCGTAACCGACTACATAGGCATCAGGAATGGAGAACCCGATGTACTGTGCCTGAATCGGCTGCTTGCGGCGCGAAGGCTTGTCGAGCAGAGCGGCGATGCGCAGCGTCTTCGGCTGGTGTGCCAGCAGCAGCTTCTGGATGTAGTTGAGGGTCAAGCCTGTGTCCAGAATGTCCTCGACCAGAATCACATTGCGGCCGGTCATGGACTGGTCCAGATCCTTGGTCAGGCGGACTTCTCCGCTGGAGTCCCAGGCGGCATGGCCGGCCGGATCTTCGGCGGCAATGGGCCGGTTTCCGTAGCTGGAAACCCCGATAAAATCGAAGGTGGCATCGAGCGGCACTTGCCGGGCAAGGTCGCTCAGGAAAATTGCCGCACCCTTCAGAACGCCGACGAAAATAATGGACTGCCCGGCAAAATCCGCGGAAATCTGTTGGGCCATCTCGGCAACGCGCTTGGCAATCTGATCGCGTGACAACAGCACTTTGAGTTCAGGCACGAGGTCCATCTTATACACGAGATCGCATGACAGTGGAATGTCTCGTTGCAGGGACCACGACACGCCAATAGAATGGATGCCGGCTTGGGCTACCAGACCCCGAGCCACGAGCGGCTAAGTCTGCTCGAAGTCCGTGGCTCACAGCTCGAAGCCGTCCACTCGAGACTATCTATGATTCTTGCAGGCATCAAACTGACTTGGCTCGGCCACGCTACCTTCCGCATCGAAACTCCGGAAGGGAAGACCCTCTACATCGACCCCTGGATTGCCGGGAATCCAATGTGTCCGGAAGCGGAGAGGAACGTCAAGAAGGCCGACGTGCTCCTCTGCACCCACGGACACGGCGATCACATCGGCGACGCCGTGGAAGTGGGAAAGAGGCTCAACCCGGTGGCCGTCGGGATTTACGAACTGTGTCTGTGGCTGCAGAAGAAGGGTGTCCAGCAGATTTCCCCAATGAACAAAGGGGGCACCCAGACCGTCGCGGGCGTGAAGGTCACCATGGTGCATGCCGTCCACTCCTGCGGAATCCAGGACGGCGACCAGATCATCTATGGGGGCGAGGCCTGCGGCTACGTGCTCGAGTTCAGCAACGGGGTGAAAATCTACCACGCCGGCGACACCAACGTGTTCAGCGACATGGCGATCATTCGTGACCTGTACGCGCCGAAAATTGCTATGCTGCCCATCGGCGATCTCTACACAATGTCGCCACGTGAGGCGGCCTACGCCTGCAAATTGCTGCAACCCGAAACGGTAATCCCGATGCATTTCGGAACGTTCCCGCTATTGACGGGAACGCCCGAGCAACTGCAGAAGCTTGTGCCGGATGTGAAGGTTCTCGCATTGAAGCCGGGCCTGACAATTTCGTAACGTCGATTTCACCCACGGAAATCTGTTGAATGGGTTGGACAAGGGGAAAGGGTTATCTCATGCCCGATCAGAACTCAGTAACCGCCTGGCGCATGGGCGGAATCACCGTCGAAGCCGTCGAAGACTATCTCTACTCGCTCCTGCCGCCGCGCGACGAAGTGCTTACCGAGATGGAAGCCGAAGCTGCGAAGAACGACGTGCCCATCATCGGCCCTGCGGTTGCGCGCGTGCTCTACCAGCTTTGCATGATCAGCGGTGCGAAGAGAATCTTCGAGATGGGCTCGGCCATCGGCTATTCCACCATTTGGCTGGCTCGAGCCGTAGGCGAGAGCGGCCGCGTAGTCTACACCGACGGCGACGCCAAGAACGCCGACAAGGCCCGCCGCTATTTCGAGCGCGCCGGGGTCAGCAAGCAGATCACGGTGCGCGTGGGCGATGCGCTCGAATTTCTCTCGGAAGAAAAGGAACCGTACGACGTCATCTTCAACGACGTGGACAAGACCGATTATCCCCGCGTGTTCCGCATGGCGCTGCCACATCTTCGCAAGGGCGGCCTGTTCATTACCGACAACGTCCTGTGGAGCGGCCGGGTGGTCAAGCCGAACCCCGACGCGGAAACCAAAGCCATTCAGGAACTCAATCGTTTGATGTACGAGTCACGCGATGTCTTCACCACGATTCTTCCGATTCGCGATGGCGTCTCGGTTTGCGTGAAGAAATAGAAAGTACGATTCTCGGCCAGAACGGTCGCCAGATAAGCAACGTCACGATGCACGGTGCTAGAATCGGGTGTCTCAACGTCCCCCAAAGGCCCTGATCACCTTGCCCGTTGAACAACTCATCCCGGAAACTCTTCCTCGCGCCCAGGCCCACGCCAGGCCCGACTCGTTCGCAGACGTTCTCATCGTGGGCGCGGGACCCACAGGCCTTGCCTGTGCCATTGAAGTGCAGAAAGCAGGCTTCAAGGCGATTATCCTCGACAAGGGGTGCCTGGTGAACTCCATCTTCAACTACCCCACGAACATGGTGTTTTTCACCACACCGGAGTTGCTGGAGATTGGCGAGATTCCGTTCACGACGTCGCTGGTAAAACCCACCCGTCAGGAAGCCCTCGAATACTACCGGCGCGTCGCCGAGCACTACAAGTTGCACGTCTGCCAGTATCAGTGGGTGAAGACCATCACCGGTGAGGATGGAAACTTCCGTATCACGGCTACCGATCGCCAGGGCCACATTCACGACTACTGCGCCCGCAAAATCATCGTTGCCACGGGCTACTACGACCTCCCGAACAAGCTCGGCATTCCCGGCGAGGATCTGCAGAAGGTCTTCCACTACTATCGTGAGGCGCACCCGTACTTCGATACGGACGTGGTCGTGATCGGCGGGAAGAATTCCGCCGCCGAAGCGGCGCTCGACCTCTGGCGCCACGGAGTGCGGGTCACGCTCATCTATCGCGGCTTGCAGATGCACCATCACGTCAAGTACTGGGTCCGTCCGGACATTGAAAACCGCATCAAGGCGGGCGAGATTACCGCATATTTCAACAGCACGGTGCAGGAAATCGGTGGTGACTACGTGGTCGCCAAGACGCCGCAAGGTTCCCAGCGCCTGAGGAATGATTTCGTCTTCGCCCTCACCGGATACCATCCCGACTATGACTTTCTCAGCAGCGTCGGCATTGAACTCTCAGCCGAGCAGCACCGCCCGTTCTGCGATCCGGAAACACTAGAGAGCAACGTCCCAGGCGTCTACGTCGGCGGAGTGATCGTGGCCGGATCGCGCACCAACGAGATCTTCATCGAGAATGGCCGCTTCCACGGCAAACAGATCGCCGCCCACCTCCGGCAGACGCAGGGAAGAGGAAACGCCGCAGAAGAATAGAATCGCTACCAGCTTCAAGCTACTGACTAGCGGAGATCGCTGGAAGCCAGCAGCCAGAAGCGAGTAGCCTTTCCCAAGACCAGAGCAATCTTCCCCAAAAAACATCTTGACACGCGACTATCTGTAACCGTACAGTTACGCATTATGCGGAACCGATCGGTTACATATTCTTCGGAAGCTACCTTCCACGCTCTCGCCGATCCCACCCGCCGGGCCGTGCTCGACCTGCTGCGCCAGGGAGCTCAGCCCGCTGGACAGATCGCCGGAGCATTTCCCGTTTCGCGCCCCGCAATTTCCAAGCACTTGCGCCAGCTTCGTCGCGCCCGGTTGGTGGTCGAGCATCGTCGCGGACGACACCGTTACTACCAGCTCAACGCCGAGCCGTTGAAGGCCGTCGACAACTGGCTGGAACGCTACCGCACCTTCTGGCAAGCCAATTTAGCCAGTCTAAAAGCGTTTGTGGAACAGGAATACGCCCGCGAAACGGGCAAGGTACCAGGCAAAACCAAAATCCATCTTGGAGAGAGCGATTTATGAAACTATCTCGTTACGCTGTCGTTGCCGCCGTAATTCTGAGCGCAAGTGCCGCGTTCGCCGGTTCGGACGCCCAGAAATCCTTTGCCGCGATCCAAGCCCTCCAAGGGACCTGGGAAGGGAAGAACAGCCAGGGCCAGATGCTCACCGTGACCTTTCGCCAGACCGCTGGCGGCTCCGCGGTTTTGAATGAGATCCATGCACAGGGCGACCACGACATGATCACCATGTTCCATCTCGACGGCGATCGCCTGTTGATGACCCACTATTGCAGTGCTGGCAACCAGCCGCGCATGAAGGCCACACTCGCACCGGACGGCAAGAGCATCAGCTTCGACTTCATCGATGCCACCAATCTCGCCAGCCCCGACGCCGGCCACATGCAGCACGTCGTTTTCTCTATGCCCGACGCCAATCACCACACTGAAGAATGGACGTTCCTCGATCACGGCAAGGAAATGAAGGAACTGTTCACGATGGAACGAAAATAACGTCCCAGACTGCGATAGGAGACACTCATGGCCCAGACCATCGTCACTCCTGACCACGATGTCGTCGTTACAGAGATCGATATTGCTGCTCCACCCGAGCGGGTATTCAAGGCCATCACCGACCCTGACGAGATCCGGCGCCGCTCGCCGCAACTCGATATCTATGAATCGGAACCTCGGGTCGGGGGACGATGGTTCTTTGAGATGGACTGCTCGAAGAATCCGCACCACGGGGTTACTCGCATTCGCCACGAGGGTCAGTTTCTCGAGTTCGATCCTCCTCGCCTGCTCGTCCACACATGGTTGGCAAACTTCCATAAAGACCCGGCGATGCAAACCATCGTTCGGTGGGAGCTGACGCGGACCAAGACCGGCACGCACGTGAAGCTGACCCACAGCGGACTGGCTGCCGAGCCCGCCATTGCCAAAGACTATGCCGGCGGATGGCCCGGTGTGCTCGAGGAACTTAAGAAGTTCTTGGAACGCTGAAGCGCAGAAGGGAAGTGCTCGATGACTACAACGATCGTCACGCCAAGCCAGGACGCGCTCGTTACGGAGATCGACATCGCGGCTCCGCCTGAGCGCGTGTTCCGGGCTCTAACCGATCCGGAACAACTTACGCGCTGGTTTACCAACACCAGTTGTCCGGTCAAGATCTGGAAGATGGACGCGCGACGCGGCGGCGCCTACCGCTACGAAACCGAGAAGAGCGCGACGCTAGCGCTGAACGGCGTGAACGAATTCAAATGCCACGGAGAAATTCTCGCGATTGAACCTCCACGGCTTCTGGTCTACACCTGGATCGCCAACTGGCATGACGACAAACAACGGAAAACCACGGTGCGCTGGGAGCTGGATGCCATTCCCACTGGGACCCGGGTAAAAGTGACGCACAGTGGTCTGGCCGAGGAGAAGGTCGCTCGCGAAGATTACCGCGGCGGCTGGCCCGGCGTGGTCGAGAACCTCAAGAAGTATACGGAAACAGGAAAGGACTGAGCTCACATGTCAACTATGGCTATCACCCCAGACCAGGACGTAGTGGTTGGAGAGATTTTCATCGCCGCACCTCCAGCGCGCGTGTTTGAAGCCATCACCGATCCGAACCAGATCCCGAATTGGTGGGGACAGCAGGGGGTCTACAAGATCACCGAATGGAAGGCGGATTTGCGTCCGGGAGGGAAATGGTCGAGTGTGGGGGCCAGCGCCGACGGATCAACGTTCGCCGTGGACGGCGAATACCTCGAGGTGGATCCGCCGCGGCTGCTGGTTCACACCTGGATCGCCTCATGGTGCGGGAACCTGAACACCGTGGTTCGCTGGGAGCTCGAGGCAGCCGACGTGCACGGCTTGCATTCGAGCGGCCCGAAGCGAGCCGGCACCGGGACGCGGTTGAGAATCCGCCACCAGGGATTTGCCTCTTCACCTCAGGCCGCCAAGGGCCACGCCGAAGGATGGACGCGCGTCCTGGGATGGATGCAGTCGTATCTCGAGCACGGACTGACGATCGAGGAACGCCCGGCACTAGTGAAATAGGCGAGATCGATAACGAAAGGAAAGTCTGCCATGAATGCAAACGCAATACCGCCCGTGGTTTCGCCCGACCAGGACGCGATCTCGCTCGAAGTTCAGATCGCTGCGCCGCCGGACCGTGTCTTTCAGGCGCTCACCGACCCGAACCAGCTGATGCAGTGGTGGGGGCAGAAAGGCCTTTATCACCACACGAAATGGACGGCGGATGTTCGTCCGGGCGGCGAGTGGCGCTCGGAAGGCGTGGGCGACGCCGACGGCAGCCCTTACCACGTGAGCGGCGAGTATCTCGAAGTCGATCCGCCGCAACGGCTGGTTTACACCTGGAAAGCCAGCTGGTCGGGGTCGCTGAAAACGGTTGTGAGCTTCGATCTCGCGCCACTATCCGGCGGCACGCTTGTCCAGTTGCGGCACAGCGGATTCGCAGCAGCTCCGGCAGCAGCCAAGGATCATTACCAGGGGTGGGTGCGCGTTCTGGGCTGGATGCAGGCCTTCGTCGAGAAGGGGCTCACCGTCTCCGGCCGTCCCGCGCCGGCGCAGTAGGAGGAATCATGGAACGACGAATGTTGAGTTCGATTCCGATGCTGCTCTTCTGCCTGGGTATCGCCCAGGCAGAAGATCTGGCGGCCCTCGACAGCCAGCACACAAGCGATCGATCGGGCCCGGCGCAATCTGATGCTCCGTTCCCGGAACTTGTGGAGCGGAGACCTCGTCTAGCCGCCCCACAGTTGGCCGATTCCTGCTGAACCCTGCGCTATACTGGAGCCTGGATGCAGGGGTCCAGCGACAAAACGTTCTACCTGGAAACCTTTGGCTGTCAGATGAACGTGCACGATTCCGAGAAGGTGATCGGCACGCTCCTGCAGCAGGGGTATCGCCAGGTTCCGTCCGTGGAAGAGGCCGGACTGATCCTCTACAACACTTGTTCCATCCGCGACAAAGCCGAGCAGAAGGTCTTCCACCGCCTTGCTGACTATCGAAAGTTGCAGGAACAAGGCAAGAAGTTCGGCGTGCTGGGTTGTGTGGCGCAGCAGGAAGGCGAAAGAATTTTTGAGCGCGCACCCCACGTATCGATCGTGTGCGGCTCGGCCTCATATCGGAATCTGCCGGAGATGCTGGTCCAGATCGAAGCAGGGAACCGCACGACCGGACTCGACGACCGTCAGACCGACCACTGCTTCGAAACCGAGTACACCGCCCGCACCAATCCCCATCGCGGCTACATCACGATCATCGAAGGATGTGACAAATTCTGTGCCTACTGCGTTGTGCCGTTCACGCGCGGCAAAGAGCGGAGCCGCACTTCCGCGTCGGTGCTCGCGGAAGCGCGCCAGCTCGCGGAGCTCGGCTACACAGAAATCCAACTCCTCGGGCAAAACGTGAACTCCTACCGCGATCCCGATGGAAAGAAGAGCTTTGCCGAGTTGCTCAAAGCGGTAGCCGAAGTAAATGGAATCGAGCGCGTGCGGTTTACCACTTCTCATCCCCGAGACTTCGGCCGTGACATCGTGCAGGCGATCGACGGCACCCCAGCACTCTGCGACCACGTCCATCTTCCGGTGCAAAGCGGTTCGACGCGCGTGCTCGACGCCATGCAGCGCCTGTACACCCGCGACGAATACCTGGAACGTATTTCCTGGATTCATTCCGCGAAGCGCGACATTTCCATCACGACGGACCTGATCGTCGGGTTTCCCGGGGAGACCGAACGAGAGTTCGAGGAGACTCTTTCGTTGCTGGATGCCGTCGGCTACGACAGCGCCTTCACTTTCAAGTATTCGCCCCGCCCGAATACCCCGGCACTGCGCCTGGAGGACGCGATTCCTGACTCCGAAAAAGCGCAGCGGCTCGCGGTCTTAAACGAACGACAGAAGCAGATTCAGACGCGTCGTAATCAGCGCCACCTGGGACAAACGATCCGAGTCATGGTGGAAGGGAAGAATCCAACGCGAGGCCAATGGATCGGCCGAACCTCGCAGATCAAGGTTCTGAATTTCACCGCTCCGGAACGCGTGGAATTGAAAACGGGTAGCTATGCGGATGTGAAAGTGACCGCAATCTTTCCCAACAGCCTGGTGGGGGAGATGATCGCCGGAGGTTTGTGATTGAGGTTTCCATGGAAGTTGAAATGAAAATTCGCGGCATCGCACCGGATCCGGTCACCAACATGCCGGTCGTCATCCTCAAGGATGTGAGCAGCGACACAGTGCTGCCCATCTGGGTCGGCGCCTATGAGGCCAATGCCATCCTTCTGGAAATCGAGAAGGTGAGCACTCCGCGGCCCATGACTCACGACCTCATCAAGAATGTGCTGACCGGCCTCGACACTCAAGTTCACAAGGTCGTCGTCACCGAACTCAAGGACGACACTTTCTACGCCGTCATCTGGCTGGAACGGGACGGCCACGCCATCAGCATTGATTCTCGTCCATCCGATGCTCTGGCGCTGGCCCTACGTATGGATTGCCCGATTTTTGTGGAAGAGGAAGTCCTGAAGCACTCCAAACAGGCCGCGAACCTCTCCGAGCGCGCCAGCAGTGACGAACTGCGCAAGTTCCTCGAGGGTCTCAGCGACGACGACCTTGGCAAGTACAAGATGTAGGAATTTGTTATAGGAATTTGTTAATTGAGAAAATTTGTAATTGTGTAATTTTGGCCGCCCTTGCGTCACCGGTCGGAGACTTTCAAATCACCAAATTACCGATTACAAAATTACCAAATTGATGGATTCCGCCGAACAACTGCAGCGTCTTTACCTCGCCGGCTTCGAACTCCAGACCTTCGATCGCTATCCGAAATGCATCGGCGTGATGCGCGACAACTGTATCGCGCTGCTGGTTCCCGGCGTTGACGGCCTCCAGATTCTCGGTACACCGGGCTGGCGCATGGGGGAAGTCATGGGCGTGCTGACCGAAAGGGAAGGACGGCAGGTGTTTCAGGCCAAGGCGGAAGTTCTCGAGGCTACGCCGGAACGATTACAGACCTTGCACCGATTTCGACAAGACCTCTTTGCCCTCCTGGGGAGAACCTGACTGCCGGGCTGCCGATTGGCATCCGTCACTTTGCCAGCTGTTCCTTCATCCACGCCAGCATCGTGGACGCGACGTCATCATAGAGTTTTCCTTTGACCGATAGAAGGTGATCTCCTCCAGGAACCTCGGCGTAGCGCGCCATTCCTGAATGCGCCTGGTTCACGCTGGTGGCAATCGCCCGCGCATCGGCATCACTCATGATGGTGTCAGCGGTACCGCGCATGACCAGCACGGGCGCGGTCAGGTTCTGCCACGCGTCCCCAAGGTTCAGCGCCTGCAACTGCTGATAGAAGGCTGCAGGACGCCCATACTGGCCGTCGGGTTCGTCATACCACCAGGACTTCCAGTCGGGATGTTGGGCAATGACTTGACCGGGTGTCATGCCGTGGATCAAGTAAAGGTTGTAGAACTCAGAGAACACCTTTGCACCGGCGTTCACCTCAGAGGGGCTCTTGCCGTCGCGGGTGAGGCGCAGACGCTCCAGTTCCAGCATGTGCTCGTACCATGTCCGCCCCCAGGAACTGGCCGCAATGTATCCGCGCACCGGATGCTGACCGGGAATCAGAGCTGACGTGCCACCTCCGTTGCTCAGGCCGATGACAAAGACTTTTTCGGGATCGATAAAGTCATACTTGAGCATCTCCCCAAAAGCAGACTGATATCCAGCAAGCTCGGAGTTGAAATCTAACTTACTGCAGTCGCCTTCGCTTTCGCCCACGCCGGCCTTGTCCAGGCGGACGGTGGCATAGCCAGACTGCTCAATCAGCCTCCAGAAGATGGCTCCGAATCCGTCGGTTTCACCCTTCGCATACTCCGCGCCGCAGGAGCGAGAGTCAGTACGATGAGGCAGATCCAGCGAGTCATTTTGGATAGAGTTGGTGCGAGGAAGAGACGGGGAAGCCGAGCGGTGGTCAACAAGGAGGCATTCGTGCGCCCGCTTCATTGACATTACATAATACCTGTTATCGGACATTCCATGTAGACTCATCGTCCCCCTCCCTCCACCGCTGTCCGTCGAAGTCCCCTAGTGGGCCTCCTCGGGGATGGAGGAACGCAAGACAATTTCGGGGTGAAACAGCGTCCCGGCTACGCGAGTACCTATCGCGATCAGGTTGCTCTGGCCATAGAAGATCTTCACGCGGGACGCCTTCGACATCTCCGGCAGGTTGACCGCGCGGCCGTGTCGAATCAGGGTCGCGGATTCGTCGTTCGCGGTGACGCAAGGGAACTTCGGCAACAGCATTCTGGGATGCACTGCCAGGCCCTCGGCGCTTCCCTGCCGGGCTGCCATTTCCAGTTGCTCGAGCGAGTGAGCGTCCTCAATCCTGAACTCGGCAACGGCGGTCCGCCGCAACGACTTCAAATGCGCGCCGCAGCCGATCTTTTGGCCGAGATCGTGCGCCACCGACCGCATGTACGTGCCCGACGACACTCTTGCGCGGAAACAGAGGCAGTCTCCATCCGCCGCGAGAACGGCGAATTCCTTGATCTCGACCTCGACCGGCTTCATTTCAACTTGCTGTTTCTTACGGGCGAGCTTGTAGGCTGGGACGCCGGCGATCTTCTTGGCAGAAAAGGGCGGCGGCATCTGCTGGATTGGTCCTTGGAACGCGGCCGTGGCTTCGCGCAATTGCTGCAGGTCCAACGTGACTGGCTGCGCGGCGGAAGCCGGTTCACCGTCGGCATCATAGGTGTCGGTAGCAAAGCCGAAGCGAATCACCCCTTCATAGCTCTTTTCCGACTGCGTATAGAACTGCGCCAGTCGCGTCAGGTTGCCCACGACAATGGGCAGAACTCCCGTCGCCGACGGATCGAGCGTCCCCAGGTGGCCGACCGATTTCTGACCCAGAATTCGCCGCACGCGATTCACTACGTCATGCGACGTCAGCCCAGCCGGTTTGTCGATCACCAGAATGCCGTTCATAGAATTGGTAATTTGTAATGGCTCATTGATAATCTGGGTACGCCCTCGACGGCTGGCGGCTGGTTTCAAGATTGCCAATTACAAATTACCAGATCACAAATTAGATGATTCCTCTTCGCGACGACCAGCCGACCTTCTCTACGCCGTTCATTAACTATTTTCTGATTGTGCTGAATGTGCTGGTGTTCCTGTGGGAACTGTCGATTGGCACACAGAGTCACGCTCTGAATTCCTTCATGATGCAGTTCGGCGTGGTACCACACCAGACCGTTGCCGTGCTCACCGGACAGTCCAACGGCAGTCCCGCAACCGCAATTCTGCCGCTGTTCACGTCCATGTTCTTGCATGGGTCTTTTCTACATGTGGGCGGCAACATGCTCTTTCTCTGGATCTTCGGCGACAACGTCGAAGACTACCTGGGCCACTTCCCTTATCTCCTTTTTTATCTCGCCAGCGGACTTGCCGCTGACTTCACTCATATTCTGTTGAACGCGAATTCCCGAGTGCCCAGTGTTGGAGCCAGTGGTGCCATCGCGGGAGTGATGGGGGCCTACTTCATTCTCTACCCACGCGCCCGTGTGCTGACGTGGTTTCCGCCGATCTTTTTCTTCCACGTCCCGGCCTGGCTCATGCTTGGATATTGGTTCTTCTACAACTTCCTCAGTGGAACCGCCACCTCCGTCGCGCAAACCACGCAAACCAACGCAGGCGGCGTCGCGTTCTGGGCTCATGTGGGAGGTTTTGTCGCGGGCGTTTTGATGATCAAGGCTTTTCGAGAGCGCCCGCATCGGTATCGTTACGGGGCCTGGTAGAAATCAGGTCGGCGTCAACTTGCCCGCAGCTAATTCCGCCTCTCTGGTGCCGGCCCCGGAGGCAGAATTTCCGGTTCCTCCGGCTGCATCTTTTGTCGCGTCACGTACCACACCGCCGCGGTCCAGGTCGGAAACAGGTCCATTCCCGGAATCAACTCCGCTGCCAACGAGGGCAGAAATGCCCAGTGCCAGCCCAGCAGACGAATCAGGATCACGCCGACAAGGAGGTCGAGCAGCGAATCAGCCGGCGACAATCCGCCTTCCACAAACAGGGGGAGTCCCGCAATCTGGATGGCATCGGCCGCTACCGCCACCAGCCATGCCAGCCGGTGCTCGGGAAATTTCAGCGAGTTAAAGTAATCCTTGAAGGACATGAGAAACTACACCGCTCCGGCCGCGGGCATGATTGCGATTTTGTCCACGGAAGTATTTTCGGGCAGCAACAAGGCGTTCACCACCGCGCTCGCCACCGTCTCTGCTGACATCATTTTACGCCGCGGAGCCTTCGGCCACATGGTTTCCCATATCGCAGTGTCGGTCGCTCCGGGCATCAGCGCCAGCACCCGAATCCCTTTGGGACGCAGTTCTTCGCGCAGCGTGTCGGTGAATCCGAGCGCGCCATGTTTGGACGCGTTATAAGCCGCCGCTCCGGGAAACACCCGCTCCGCCGCAATGGACAGGTTGTTCACGATCACGCTGCCCCGCTTCATCACCGCCAGCGCTGCCTGCGTCACCAGGAACATGCCGTTCAGGTTCGTGTCGATGACCTCCGCCCACATCGGGTATGGCAAGTCCATCACATTCCGATTGGGATGCGCGACGCCGGCATTATTGATCAGGAAATCGAGCGGCCGCCGCAGGGCACGAACCAGGGCGAATAAATAATCGACCGAGTTCGGATCGCGCACATCGCAGGGCAGTTGCATCACAGAAACTCTCAACTTTCCCAGTTCCCTGCCAGCCTTGCCGAGGGCTCGTTCATCGCGGCCCGTGATCACAAGATCGCATCCCTCCCGCGCCAGAGCCCGCGCCGTGGCAAGGCCGATGCCACGGTTGGCGCCGGTGATCAAGGCTAGCTTGCCCTTGAGCGCACCCTGCGGCTTCTGCATGGAATGGGTAGGCATCTCAAGGCTAGCTTATCGGAGTTCCAAGGACGGAAGTAGATAATCGTGAAGGTGCAGCCGAATGCCGCTACCGTCGAGAGAAGCGGCCCCAGGACGTCCTAAAATTGCCAAATTTCAACATTGCCCAACTACCAAGTCCCCCTACCCTCCATTCGCCCGCTGCCGGATCAGCGACAGGAACTCGGTTCGGGTCTCCTGCTCCTCGCGGAAGCAGCCCAGCATCGACGACGTAACCGCGGCGGAATGCTGCTTCTCGACTCCGCGCATCATCATGCAAAGGTGGCGCGCTTCGATCACCACGCCGACTCCCTGCGGCTCGATCGTCTTCTGAATCGTTTCGGCAATCTGTGTCGTCAGCCGCTCCTGAATCTGCAGGCGGCGCGAAAAGATCTCCACCAGCCGCGGCAGTTTGCTCAGCCCGATCACCTTACCGTTGGGAATGTAGGCGATGTGAACTTTCCCGAAAAACGGCAGCATGTGATGCTCGCACAGACTGAACATCTCGATGTCCTTCACGATCACCATCTCGTCATAGGTGACAGTGAATAGCGCTTTCCGCAGCAAGGCCTCCGGATCTTCCTTGTAGCCGCGCGTCAGGTAGTCGTAAGCCTTCTTCACGCGCTCGGGTGTTCGCGTGAGGCCTTCGCGATCCGGATCTTCGCCAAGGCGGACAAGCATCTCGCGCACCAGCTCTTCATAGCTGGCGCTGGTCAGGGTCGGGGTTGCGGTTGGGGTCGATTTCATGGCGATTTAGTAATTGTGTAATTTGGTAATTGGGTAATTTACTTCTCAACGCACCGTCGTAATCGTGTGGGGTTAAATTACACAATTACCAAATTTCCCAATTTCCCAATCACAAATCCCCCCGATATTCGAATGCGTTCATCATCGTCTCTTCAATCCTCACTCTTTCCAGATGCGCCAGCCGGAAGCCGCGCTGCACGATTTTGTAGATCGCGATGCAGAGGTTTTCGGTGGTCGGCACGTTTTCCGCAAACTCTTGAATCACGTTCAGATTCTGATGGTCGTACCGCTCCAGCACATGCTGATGCACAAAGCCATCCAGATCCACCAGATTGCAAACCATGCCCGTGCTCTCGTCGACCGGTCCACTCACCGTGATCTCTACCGCATAGTTGTGTCCGTGCCCGTGGGGATTGTTGCATTTCCCGTAGACGGCCTGATTCTGCTCCGCAGACATTTCATCGCTATGCAACCGGTGCGAGGCCGAAAACATGTACCGTCGCGTCAGATGAGCCTTCATGCTTCTCCGTAGAAGTCGACGAACAGGTCCGGCGTTTCATACACCCGCACCCGGTGAAGTTGCGCTGCCTTCAGTTTCGGCGAAAGCCTCTGCCAGATCACGATCGCCAGATTTTCGGTCGTAGGAATCCGCTTGGAGAACTCGGCCACTTCCTTGTTCAGAAAGCGGTGATCCATCGCGTCCAGCACTTCCCTGTTCATGATTTCCTTCAACTGCTTCAGGTCCACCACGAACCCGGATTTGGGATCGACCGCACCCTTGACCGTCACTTCCAGCGTGTAGTTGTGCCCATGTCCGTTGGGATTGTTGCACTTGCCAAAGATGCGTACGTTCTCATCCGGAGTAAAGGCCGGGTTGTGATAGTAGTGCGATGCGGAGAACTCAGCCTTGCGTGTGAGATAGACCATAAGTCAGTTGCCAGTACCCAGTTTGCCCGTAGCCGGAACAACACCAAAAATATCCCGCCACTTCAGCGGCGAGATTCGGCCATCATTCCCCGCCGAGTCCCGGAGGGGCGGCTGACCTCCGCAACGGCACGGTCGCTGCCATATACGCGCCCCTTCCACCGCACCGCGCGCCCCCTGTGAGCATTCTTCGAACGCAATAACAAATACCCAAACATGGGCATGCCGAACAACGCGCCGAGCACCTCCATGTCCCAGGTGAAGTTCGCTCTCCGCAAACGCATGCCGAGGTACATCGGAGCCAGAACGAGAACGGTCGACCACCACGGCCTTGCTTTTCCGCCGAACTCGACCAACGACCACAAGCACCCGGTCCAGACCGCGCCCCACAACAATAGGATTCTTGCCGCCAACCATCCCGGTCGCGGAATCAGCAGCGCCAGATTCTTCGTCCACCCCTCGCGCAACTGAGCGAGATTTCTGTACATGCGCGTGCGAACCGCATCAGCCGCGTACCGGAATCGGATGCCGTGTCCCGAACTCTTGACCGCCCGCGCCAGCGCGACATCTTCGAGCAAGCTGTCACCAATCGCGGCGTGCCCGCCAACCGCGTCATACACTTCCCGCCGCACTAGAATGTATTGTCCATTAGCCGCCACAATCGGCGATGCCGGATCACTCACTTTGGAGGGAGGATATTTCCGCGCCAGTTCGGCAAAAACAACCGGCAGCGTCGCGATCTCCCAGAACGTCACGGCAATCTGCTCCGGCGAATACGAAAGCAAATCGGCCTGATGCTCCTTCGCCTCCGCCAGCGCTCGCGCCAGCGACCCCGCAACGTGAACAGTGTCGGCATCGGTCAACAGCAGCCAACCACCGCGCGCTTCCTTCGCTCCTGCTACGACCGCATTGTTCTTCCCCGTCCACCCCGCCGGCAAAGGGCCAGGAGAGATTACCTGTACGCCAGAAAAGCTCTCCGCAATCTCCCGCGTCCGGTCGGTCGACCCGTCGTCCACCACAATGAGCTCGAACGCCACCCCGTCCTGGGTTACCAGCGACTGCAGGCAATCGCCCAGGCACACTTCTTCATTGCGAGCGGGAACGATGATTGAAACCTCAGGTACCGTAGCTGGAAATGCCTTCTCCATACCGATTTCCGCTATTATAGCGGTGTGAGACGACTCCTCCCCACGATTGGATTACTGGCCGTTCTGATCGGATGCTACGGCGGCGCGCGCCCGCCCCGCATCGGCGAGAGCGCCCCTGACTTCACCGTGCAGGATTCCGACCGCAAAGTCACGCTCAGCGACTATCGCGGGCAGATCGTCATCCTGAACTTTTGGGCCAGTTGGTGCGCTCCGTGCGTGGCCGAGATGCCTTCGATGGTCCGCATGCAGTCCAATCTCAAGAACAACGGCATCACCGTGGTAGGAGTGAGCATTGATGCCGACGAGGCCGCGTACAAGAGATTCCTCAAGGATTACGGCGTCAACTTCGTGACCGTCCGCGACGAAGCCCAGAAGAGCCCCGAGCTCTACGGCACGCACGGCTGGCCCGAGACCTACATCATCGACCGCAAAGGCGTAGTCCGCCGCAAGTTCATCGGACCAGTAGACTGGACCAGCCGGGAAATCACGGATTACCTGACAAAACTTTAGACATTCATGCAGCGGCTTCGGGCCATGAGCTGTGGGCTTCGAGCGAACAGGATCTGGCTTGCTCGCGGCCCGTAGCTCGGAGCCCGCAGCCATTCTTCCCGGCGTGAATCAAAGCCGCAGACTGCGCAGCCTCAACGAATTCGTAATCACCGACACCGAACTGAAGCTCATCGCCGCCGCCGCCAGAATCGGGCTCAGCAGCAATCCAAAGACGGGGTACAGAACGCCCGCCGCAATCGGCACGCCAATCGAGTTATAAATAAACGCGAAGAATAGGTTCTGGCGGATGTTCCGCATCGTGGCCCGGCTCAACTTTCGCGCCCGCAGAATTCCTTCAAGGTCTCCTTTAAGCAGAGTGATGCCTGCGCTTTCCAGAGCGACGTCGGTGCCCGTTCCCATGGCGATGCCCACCTGCGCTTGGGCCAGTGCCGGCGCGTCGTTGATCCCATCGCCCGCCATGGCGACGACACGCCCCTCTTTCTGCAGTCCGCTGACGATCTCCGTCTTCTGCGCGGGCAGCACCTCCGCCCGAATCTCCTTGATTCCCAGTTGTTGCGCCACAGCCTTGGCTGTAGCTGCATGGTCGCCCGTCAACATGACGACCTGAACCCCCTGCTCTTCGAGTTCTCTGACTGCCGTTGCGCTCGAAGCCTTGACCGGATCCTGAATTCCCAGCACTCCCGCAAGCTGGCCATCAACGACGACCGACACGACCGTCTGGCCGCGTGCCATCATTTCCGCTGTGTTGGTCATCAGTCCGTCGATCTGGGGTCGCAGCTCCATCACGAACTGGTGGTTTCCGACCGCTACCGAGTGTCCCTCAACGGCCCCGGCAATTCCCTTTCCCGGCTTGTTCACAAAGTCAGTCGCCTGCGCCAAGGCCAACTTCCGCTCCTGCGCCGCCTTCACCACAGCCGCCCCCAGGGGGTGCTCGCTGGCCTGCTCGAGACTCGCTGCCAATCGCAGAACTTCGTGTTGGGACTGGCCATCGCCGACGGCAATCTCCACAACCTTCGGCTTCCCTTCTGTCAGCGTTCCCGTCTTGTCGAAAACAATGGTGTCCACCTTCTCCATCGTCTCCAGTGCTTCGGCATTCTTGATGAGTACGCCCGCGTGAGCGCCGCGTCCCGTGCCGACCATGATCGCCATTGGCGTTGCCAGCCCCAGCGCACATGGACACGCGATAATCAGCACCGCCACGGCATTGACGATCGCATGTGCCATCCGCGGCTCCGGCCCGAACAAGCCCCACGCAACAAACGTGAGCGCCGCAATTGCGATCACCGCCGGAACGAACCATCCGGCCACCTTGTCCGCCAGCCGCTGAATCGGGGCGCGCGTACGTTGCGCCTGACTCACCAGCTGTACGATCTGCGCCAGCATCGTGTCGCTGCCCACATGCTCCGCACGCATCACAAGCGAGCCCGTACCATTTACGGTTGCTCCGATAACTCGCGACCCGCTTCCCTTCTCAACCGGAATCGATTCGCCTGTGATCATCGACTCGTCCACCGCGCTCGCGCCCTCAAGCACCACACCATCGACCGGAACCTTTTCACCCGGACGCACTCGGAGTTTGTCGCCGGACTTCACCTGCTCCAGCGGAATGTCGCGTTCCGAACCGTCCGCCGCGATCACGCGAGCCATCTTGGGACTCAAGTCCAGCAGCGCCCGGATCGCGCTTGACGTGCGGCTCCGCGCTCTCAACTCCAACACCTGTCCCAGCAACACCAGCGTGACGATGGCCGCCGCTGCTTCGAAGTAAACATCCGGCCGGTCGCCCATGCTGCGAAACGATGCCGGAAAAATCCCCGGGAACAGTGTCGCTACTAGGCTGTACACATAAGCAACGCCCGTGCCCATCGCGATCAGCGTGAACATGTTCGTGCTGCGGTTCACGATCGACGTCCATCCGCGCTGAAAGAAAGGCCATCCACCCCAGAGCACCACCGGAGTAGCGAGAATCAACTCGAACCACGGCTCCCAAAATATCCGGCGCCCGCCACTCCAAACGTCCAAGAACGACTCTCTCGTGAACATGCCGTACATGGCGATCAGCAGGAGCGGCGTCGTCAGCACCAAGCTGACCCAGAAGCGCCGTGTCATGTCACGAAGTTCCGGATTCTCCTCCTCGAGCATGACCGTCCGCGGTTCCAGCGCCATCCCGCAAATCGGGCAACTGCCCGGTGCCGTCCGCACGATCTCGGGATGCATCGGGCACGTCCACTCAGTTTTGGTAGTGGGCATTGTCGGCGCCTCTGGCTCGAGCGCCATCCCGCATGACGGACACGGTCCCGGCCCAACCTGCCGCACCGCTGGGCACATCGGACATATGTAGACCCGCTTGTCCTTCGAACCGGAGCTTCGCGCGACCTCGCCAGCCCGGCCGGCAACCGGAGCCATCCCCAACGAAACCAGTCCTGCCCCCATCGGTCGAGGCGGCGATGCGAGAATCTTCTGGGGATCAGCCTCAAACTTGGCGAGGCATCCGCCACAGCAGAAGAAGTAATCCTTCCCATCGTGGTGTGCTGTGAATCTGGCCCCAACAGGATTCACCTTCATCCCACAGACGGGATCCACGGCCATCGCGCTTGAAGATTTTGCCGGCTCTGTTTGATCCATAGGACTCGTCGCCGAATCAAGCTTGGCGGAAATCCAACCTTATTAGATACTCAGAGGGTAAACTACGAACCTTGCCGTGAGGGAGACGAAATGACCTACCTGGAGACCGCATACCGCTACCAAAGCCAACCCGGCGAAAAGGAGTTGCGCGCCATTGACAGCGTGCGTGAGGTGTACGGTATCCAGCGCATCCAGTTCGACGAAAAGGCGCGAACCGTACGGGTGCTCCACGACGCCTCCCGTCTCAAGGACGAGTCTGTCGCCCGCCTGCTTCGCAACGCTGGAATTGATCTGAAGGAAAAACTTGTGCTGGCTTGAAGCTGAGTTGGTACATCAAGATGAATCAGTGAGATGCCCGGAAAAGATCACGCGATACTGTCACCATCTTCCGAGGCGCAAATCTGTTTCCTGCACTCCGCCCCGCATCCCTTCAGTCTTATATGGATGATCGGGGGAAGGCTGCCAGGAGACGAAGCGGAGTGACTCGACGAAAGGTAAATGCAAGGGGCATCCGGAAGTACCTCTGGCCGAAGTGTTTTCCGAGATGCCCCGTTGCGCGCCACTTCGTCTGCTATGAGGGCAAGCATCTGGCATGCCATCCGTAAACTGTTGTTACTACGGAGCCCAGAAGCCGCGCAGAGCGTAGGTTTTGCTCCGGTCCGGAAAGTTTTACCGTCGCTTCCCTTCCTGTGTCGGCTACCTTACCCGGCGCCAGACACAGCGCCAGTCAAAATATCTCGACGGGCGATTGTGGCGAACCGCCGTCCCTGAAATCCAAGTCCGGACGAGTTTCACACCAGGCGGTTGTGGAAACAAAGGCCTCTCCACCCCGCCAAAAGATCGTCGTCCTCGACCTTGACGATCCCGAATACCACGGAAAAGCGCCGGAATTCGTCAACTGTTTGTGACGAAGGCGCGCCCCGCCTTTATGCCCACAATGTCACTCGCCCAGAGTCGTCGGCAGCCACTCGTGGGGCATTTTGATTCGAGCCACAAGCGTTCTGGATTGAGCGGTCTGGAAAACCCTAACAGAATGGGCGCGCCGTGCCGCGGATTCCTGTATCGCATTCAAAAGTACTTCCGTAATCCGCGTCTGGCTACCATTGCACGCCTTTGTGGTCAACTGATGCATACGTCCATGGTACACAGTCGTGAACCCGTCGCTTGCGTCTCGGGCCTTTCGGTGACCTATCAATCGGAGGGTGGCCAAATGGTCCAAGCACTCGATGACGCTTCTCTTACCGTCGGGCGCGGCAAGCGACTCGGCATCCTTGGAGAATCTGGCTCCGGGAAGAGCACACTTGCCGCCGCTGTCATGCGGCTGCTTCCGCGGCATGCGTGTGTCGAGAATGGCTCGGTTCAATTTCGGGGACAAGATATTTCCGGGCTGCCCGAGAGTGAATTGCAACGAATTCGTGGGGCAGAGATTGCCCTGATCTCGCAAGACCCAGCACAAGCACTGAATCCGGTAATCACCGTCGGCGATCAGATTGCTGAAGTGCTGCGCGCTCATCGTAAAATGACGCGCCGCGAGCGTAGATCACGTGTTGAGGAGTTGCTTGGCGAGGTCGGCTTTGATCGCCCCACGGAAATCTACGGAGCGTATCCGCACGAGTTAAGTGGCGGACAGCGACAGCGCATTGTGATCGCTCAGGCGGTCGCATGCCGCCCCTTGTTAGTCATCGCCGACGAGCCGACGAGCAAACTCGACGCTTCGCTTCAGGCGGAAGTGCTCTCGCTCCTGCAAGGGCTCAGCGAACGACACGAGATCGCATTCGTCCTCATTTCTCATGACCCCGTCGTTCTTGCTGGATTTGCCGATCGCATTGCCGTGATATACGCCGGCCGGGTCGTCGAAGAAGGATCGACGGAGGAGATCTTCCTCAGTCCATTGCATCCCTACACACAAGCTCTGATACGTCTGGCGGGGAGACATTTGTTCAGCGTCTCGGAACGGACACGGCTGCGAGCCATTGAAAGCGAACCACCGGACATGGCGAGTGTGGCAACAGGTTGCCCGTTCGCATCCCGCTGTCCCGAGAGAATGCAAGTTTGCGATGAGGGCTACCCGCGAGAGACCACGTCGCAATCCTCACATCGGGTGAGTTGCTTCAAGTATGAGTGAAGCCATCGCTGCCAGTCCGGCCAGACAACTCGTGCTGCGCGTGAGCGGCCTCACAAAGAGCTACCGGCGCGCGCAAATTGGCTGGCGTGCCGGTCAGCAGATTGTTGCCGCTCGCAACGTATCGTTCGAGATTAGGGCGGGAGAAACGTTGGCGGTCGTAGGGCGTTCGGGCTCGGGCAAATCCACGGTTGCCCGGTGTGTAACCAGGCACGAGAAGCCGGAAGCGGCGCAGATATGGGTCGAGGGCGCAGAAATAGGACGCCTAACCGCACGAGATCTGCGCGTAGTGCGTTCGCAATTTCAAATGATATTTCAAGATGCCGGCACGTCCATGAATCCGCAGTTCACGGCCGTCGAGGTGATTGAAGAACCGCTTTTGATCCAACGCATAGGGGACAAGTGTTCCCGCCGGGCACGCGTCCTCGAACTGATGCAGGAAGTCGGACTGGCTCTGGATTCGGCAGATCGCAGAGCCACCGATTTCAGCGGAGGCCAGCAACAGAGGTTGGCCATTGCGCGAGCCCTGGCATTGAAACCAAAACTGCTGGTCCTGGATGAAGCTCTTTCGGGTTTGGACCTCTCGACCGAAGCGCAAATTGTGAACCTGCTGCTCGACCTTCAGTTGACGCACTCTCTGGCCTACCTTCTTATTTCGCATGACCTGGCATTGGTGGCGCGACTGGCTGACAGGATCGCGGTGATGGCCCACGGTGAAATCGTGGAGCAAGGTGCAGTGTCGAGCATTCTTTCGCGCGCGCAACATCCTGAAACCCGGGCGTTGCTCACATCGTCGCAAAGCTCGCAGGTAAGCGTCGCCCGTCTCGGAGTTGCGCCATGAAATACGCCTTGCGGCGAGCCCTGCGCCTCGTGCTCTTGTTGTTTGGAGTATCGCTGCTCTGCTTTCTCTTCACGGAAATGGCCCCGGGCAGCTTTTTCGACGACATGCGGGTCAATCCGCAGATATCGCCTCAAACTGTATCGGCACTGCAGGCCCGCTACGGTTTGGACCAGCCGCTCGCGGTGAGGTACGGACGCTGGCTGGGATCCGTTGCGCACGGCAACCTCGGGTTCTCGATCGCTTACAACGCACCGGTTGCTCCGCTGTTGTGGAGCCGGGCGCTCAACACGCTGTTGTTGACCACAACCGTCCTGGCGTTGACATGGTTCTTAGGCGTTCCGCTCGGTGTCTGGAGCGCGGCCTGCCGGGGACGATGGCTTGACCGTATCGTCGAGGCGGGCAATTCCCTTCTCATTTCAATTCCAGAAATCGTATTTGCTCTCGCACTGCTGGCAATCGCCGTACGGTGGCGAACGCTCCCCGTCGGCGGAATGGTTTCGCTGGACCACGATGAGCTCTCGTCCTGGGGCAAAATCCATGATGTCGCTCGCCATTTGCTGCTGCCCGCGGCCATTCTCGTGCTGTCGGGCATTGCGATCGTTATCCGTCATGTGCGTTCCAGCGTTGTCGAAGTGCTCGACGCCCTGCACGTCCGTGCCTGTCGTGGCCTTGGCATCGGCAGAGGGCGGTTGCTGTTTCGGCATGTTCTGCCTGTGGCGGCCAACCCCGCGATTTCTTTGTTCGGATTTTCGATCGCTTCGCTGCTCAGCGGATCTTTACTGGTGGAAGTAGCCACAGGATGGCCAGGGCTTGGGCCGCTCCTGCTGGAAGCCACGCTGGCGCGCGACCTCGATCTTGTGATCGGAGGAATCATCTTCTCCGCGGTTTTCCTGATCTTCGGCAACCTGGCGGCCGACCTGTTGCTGATCGCATTCGATCCCCGCATACGGCGCGGAGGCATCGATGCGGAATAAAGCCAGGTTGCGGTTTCTGATTCTCCTTCTTGTTGCTCTCCACATCCCGGTCGTGTTCGCCGGCTTCGTCGCGCCCTACGACGCGAAAGAGCAGGACCGCAGTCGTCCCTATTCGTGCCCGACGCACCTTCATTTTGTGGATTCCTCCGGCTTTCGATTTCGTCCCTTCATCTACGCACCAGTGTGTGACTTCGATGGATGCCGTGAAGATCGAACGCGCCCGTATCCAGTTCACTTCTTCGTGACCGGTTCGTCCTATTCCATCCTTGCGGTATTGAATTGGGACCGCCATTTGTTCGGAGTCGAGGCACCAGCACGTATTGCCCTTCTGGGAACGGACGCGTTCGGGCGCGATGAATTTTCCCGCCTACTGTTCGGCGGGCAACTCTCGCTCGCAGCCGGCTTGCTGGCTACCCTGATTACACTGATTCTGGCCGCTATCATTGGCACCCTCGCCGGCTTCTATGGCGGCTGGATCGATGAAACTCTGATGGGCATCTCCGAACTCTTCCTGTCCCTGCCCTGGCTGTATTTCCTGATCGGCGTGCGCGCCTTTCTGCCGCTGCACGTGAGCCCCGCTGGCACGTTCTTGCTTCTGATCGGAGTGATCGGACTGATCGGCTGGGCACGTCCTGCGCGTCTGGTGAGAGGAATCGTGCTGAGCGTGCGGACGCGAAACTACGTATTCGCTGCCCGCGGATTCGGCGGCAGCGACATCTATCTCCTGCGCCGACATATTTTTCCCGAAACATTCGGCGTTCTTCTCACGCAAGCCGCGCTGCTCGTTCCGCTCTACATCACGGCGGAAGCAACCCTATCGTTCTTTGGACTGGGAATGAGCGAACCTGTCCCGAGCTGGGGCAATATGCTGGCAACCTTGCAGCACTACAACGTCCTGGTCTCCTACGGCTGGCTGCTAGCCCCGGCGGGAGCACTGGTGGTTACGTCCGTAATCTACGGGCTACTTGCAGATGCGCTGCACTCCCGCCGTTCCTAAGTAGAATCTAATCAATCGGACCGTGAGTTCTGTGGGGTGGGGTGATCATGAAAGTCCTGGCTCGCCTAACCCTTGGCGTGTGTCTGTGCGCGGCAGCCTTGTGGGCTGCTGCTCCCGCTCCTCAACCAATCAATGGCAATGAGGAACTCGCGCGGCTCGACAACGTCACCGGGCACTACGGCGGCCGCCTCGTGGTCGGCCAGCGGTCTGAGCCGAAAACACTAAATCCGGCCACAGCAACGGACGCCATTTCCCGCGAGGTAATCGGCCGATTGCACGCCGATCTCATTGAGATCAATCGCGCGACGCAGAATACTGAACCGGCTCTAGCCAAATCATGGAAGGTATCGCCCGACGGCCGCACCTTCACGCTCAAGTTGCGCAAAGGCATCCGATTCTCTGACGGTCATCCCTTCGACGCCGACGATGTGATCTTCTCGTTCGCTGTCTATCTCGATGAGGCGGTGGGCTCTCCACAGCGCGACCTGCTGATGATTGATGGGAAGGCTCCTGTCATTACCAAGCTCGATTCCTACACGGTGAAGTTTGTGCTGCCGCGTCCGTATGCGGCGGCAGAGCGTCTGTTTGACGGGTTTGCCATTCTTCCCCGGCACATTCTTGAAAAGCCTTATCGTGAAGGAAAGTTCACTCAAGCTTGGGCGCTCAACACGCCAGCAGCGGAAATCGTTGGCCTGGGGCCATTCCGGGTCAAGCAGTATTGGCCGGGTCAGCGGATTCTGCTGGAGCGAAATCCGTTCTACTGGAAGACCGACAACGGCAACCACCGCCTGCCCTATCTCGACGAGCTCGTGTTTCTGTTTGTCGGAAGTGAAGACGCTCAGGTAATGCGCTT
>Ga0335085_10000977_pt1 | contig 68370 bp, 47 predicted proteins | sample Lox_Sample_45_FD_206712 | JGI IMG/M metagenome (GOLD analysis project Ga0335085, IMG submission 206712) | Soil microbial communities from Loxahatchee National Wildlife Refuge, Florida, United States - Lox_Sample_4.5 | ecosystem: Environmental > Terrestrial > Soil > Wetlands | place: USA... | reverse complement strand
CGACATTTGCGGACAAGTTTCTGGCCGAAGCCGCACAAATCCTAGAGCGGTTGGATCGCGCGAGCCTCGAAAAGGCCGCGAAAATGATTGGTGACTTACGCGCCACGGGCGGGCGGCTGTTCATTCTTGGCGTTGGCGGCAGTGCGGCGAACGCCTCTCACGCAGTCAATGACTTCCGCAAGATTGCCGGAATCGAAGCGTACGCACCAACCGATAATGTCTCCGAATTGACCGCGAGAACCAACGACGAGGGCTGGGCCACCGTCTTCGAAAGCTGGCTGAAGACCAGCAAATTGCAGGCGCGCGATGCCGTGCTCGTGTTTTCCGTTGGCGGCGGCGACCTGGAGCGAAATGTCAGCCCCAATCTGGTTGCCGCTTTGAAACTGGCAAAGTCCGTGGGTGCAAAGGTGATTGGCGTGGTGGGCAGAGACGGCGGCTACACGGCCAAAGTAGCGGACGCCTGCGTGCTGATCCCCATGGTAAATCCGGTACACGTGACGCCGCATTCGGAGGCCTTTCAAGCGGTCGTGTGGCACCTGCTCGTGTCACACCCGGCCGTTAAAGTCGAACAGACCAAGTGGGAGTCCACGGCGGGGACCAGCCGATGAACAAAGCTGTCTTTCTCGATCGCGATGGAGTGCTGAATCTCGCCCTGGTGCGGGATGGCAAGCCATATTCGCCGGCCAATCTCTCCGAGTTGGAATTGGCGCCGGGGGCGGCGGACGCATTAAAAGAATTGAAGGCACTCGGTTTCAAACTCCTAGTGGTCACTAATCAACCGGAAGTCGCCCGGGGAAATACGACGCGAGAGGCCGTGGAAGAGATTCATCGAAAGATTGCCGCGGAACTACCCGTAGACGAAATTTTTGTCTGCTACCACGAGGACGGCGACGGTTGCGAGTGCCGCAAACCGAAGCCCGGCATGCTTCTGGAAGGCGCGCGAATATATGGTGTGAGCCTGAAAGAGAGCTTCATGGTTGGCGACCGCTGGCGCGACGTGGAAGCAGGACAAAATGCGGGTTGCCGCACCGTCTTCATTGATGGCGGCTATGAAGACCGCCAACCGGTCCGGCTGCCCGACGCGCATGTACATTCTCTGCGGGAAGCGGCAGACTGGATTTTGGCGGAGTGCCGGAAGGGCGTGGCGAGATGAAGAAAGTATCGGACTTGCAGGTGAGGATTTTCGGGGATGGCGCCGACCTGGCCGGGATGCTCGACCTCGCGCGGCACCCGTACATCAAGGGATTCACGACGAATCCCACCCTGATGCGCAAGGCCGGTGTGCCGGATTACGAAGAATTCGCCGCCGAAGTCCTGAAGCACATTACCGATCGCCCCGTTTCCTTCGAAGTGTTTGCGGACGATGAAGAGACGATGGAATTGCAGGCGAAGCACATTGCCAACTGGGCAAGGAATGTGTACGTGAAGATTCCGGTGACGAACACCAGGCGCGAACCGATGTACAACCTGATCCGCCGGCTGAGCCATGAGGGCATTCAGGTTAATGTGACCGCGATGATGACGCTCGAGCAGATTCGTGAAGTGACGAAAGCCCTGCGCGGCGGCGCGCCCTCCAACGCTTCGCTGTTCGCGGGGCGCGTGGCGGACACCGGCCGTGATCCGGTGCCCATGATGAAAGAGGCCCTGCAGGTTCTGCAGGATAGCCCGAAGACGGAGCTGATCTGGGCGAGCCCGCGGGAACTTCTGAACATCTTTCAGGCCGATGAAATCGGCTGTCACATCATCACCGTGACCAACGATATCCTGGCGAAGCTGCAACTGGTGGGCAAGGATCTGGACGAGTTTTCACTCGACACGGTAATGATGTTTCACAACGATGCCGCCAAGGCGGGTTATACGCTGGGCGTAGCCGCTGCGGTCCGCGGCGCCAAATCTAGTAAGTCCTAGGCAGTTTTGCGTAGCAGGCGTCGACGATGCGCATGGAGCGCAGGGCATCGTCGGCCGTGGCGATCGTCAGGCTTGCATCTGTCCCGTGGCAAGCCGCCACAAAATCCTCGGTCTCCAATTGCAGTGAGACATCTTCCGTACCGTAATCAAATTGCATTTCGCGAGGCTGATCCGGTTGCAGCCACGGCCACTTTGAGGCGATGGTCAGCCGCTGCGAGCCGTAGAATTTTCCGCGTCCCCTCAGCAGAAATTGTGCCTTCTCGGTTTCGACGGTAAGTTCCATCCGCGATTGCCAGCTGCAAAGCGAAAGATATACGTTCGCGACCGCGCCCCCAGGCAGCGTGAGGGCCAGGCTCGCGTGATCTTCCACCTGAATGGGCCAGAACTGCCGGCTAAGATGTCCTGCGGCAAGTTCCGCACCGCCAAAAAGCCACAGCAACAGATCGAAAAGGTGAATGCCGGGATCTATGCAGACACCGCCACCGCAACGAACCGCGTCCGTCTTCCAGCTTTTCTCGTAGCCAGGCTGCGCGCCGTGGGCCAGAACACCGTCTACGCCTAAAACCTTTCCATACTCGCCAGAAGAAGCCAAGTTGTGGAGGTGCTGAACGTTCTTCAGGAAACGGTAATTGAGGCCGACAAATACGCGGCTGCCGGCCTTTTTTGCCTCAATGATCAGCGATTCAGTCTCTGCCGCCGTGCGTCCCAGTGGCTTTTCCACCAACACATACGGCGCCAGCGGGAAGACCTTCGGAAGCAACCCCACAGCCGTGTCGTGAGGCGTGGCAACCACCGCTGCATCATACCGATTGGCGAATGCGGAAGTTTCATTGACCGCCACTGCTTTCGCGGACAACTTTGCCCCTTCGGCCACTTTCGGGTCAAAAACAACGATTTCGGATACCGCAGCAAGTTTTGTAAGCGCCTTGATGCGTTGCGCGCCAATCAAGCCAGCTCCAGCGACGAGAAGTTTCATAGGTCAATGCGCCTCAGTTTCAGAGCTTCCGCACGCAGCCCGGGGGGCGAAAGCGTGGGATACGGATCGTTCACATGAAGGAAGCGCCCGGAGACGCCATCGGAATCGGAAGAGAGCAGCCAGCGACAAAGAGCGATTGGCCTTGAAAACGGAACCACGGTGCGCACCTCCCCTCCCGCGACGCGAACTGCGGCGAGCATCGAGGTATCATTGGCGCCGGGCGCGATGATGTTGACGTCAATGGGTAGATGCGCCGCCTCGAGTTCCATGGCCATGGTTTCACACATGCGCACCGCAGCCGCCTTCGAAGTGCCGTAGGGAAGAAACTGCGGATAGCCGTAGCCTGCGCCCCCGCCTGCGAAGAGAACAATTTTTCCGCGGCGGACATGAGCCTGGGACATCGAGTCGATCCAGAGCCGGACAAACGCTCTGGAAATGAAGAATGAGCCCGCGGCATTAACGCGAAGCGTGTGCGCGAATTTCTCGGCGTCGAGCTGCCAGAAATGGCCGGCTTCGCCGAGTTCAGCTGCCGCGTGGATGACGCCGTCCAGGCCATGCCAGTCCCGCCGGATTTCAGCGAAAATCGCAGCGACGGAATGCGGATCGGCGACGTCCAGGCGCGATGCCCGATGCTGGGCACCCAGCGCGTGGGCAGCTTCCTGCACCTTATCGGTTGTTGCGGCGAGCCAGAGCTGGTGGCCGGAAGCGGCCAGGTCGCGGGCGACTTCAAACCCAATGCCGCGGCTCCCTCCCGTAATCAGAATGCGGGCAGGCTGCGGCGAATTTGCTGCGGAAGACATGCACTTTGCTCCAGGAATCTCGTGCTTCTATTAAATCATGGTGGCGCGGAATTCCGATGGTTTTCGGGTCGACGCTCGGAAGGGACTCGACTATCATTAGTTGATAGCCATCGCGAAGATGCATTCCCCGCATGCGCAATTCGGAGAAAACGTTCGCTGCCACCAGATTGCGGGTAAACACGGCCGGATTTTGAAAACCGGGGGCGCAGAGAGAAAAGCACAGAGGTCACGGAGAAGAGGATGAGTCTGGGACGATTTCTGATCGTAGGCGGAGCAGGCTTCATCGGTTCGCACTTTACGGATATCCTTCTGGGTCAGGCTGGCGCGGCCTCTGTGACGATTTATGACAACTTGAGCTCCGGCCGCGAGTGGCACTTCGCCAAACACCTCAGCAATCCCAGATTCAAATTCGTGAAGGGCGACGTAAAGGAGCTGGACTCGCTGAAGCGCTCCATGGATGGCAGTGACGTCGTGATCCATCTGGCGTCGAACCCCGACATCGCACGAGCCGCCACCGAGCCGGACATCGATTTTCGCGAGGGTACCTATCTGACCGAGCGCGTGCTGGAGGCCATGCGCCTGAGTTCGGCGAAGCGCATTCTCTACGCGTCGGGCAGTGGCGTTTACGGGGAACTCGGCATGGTGGAAGCCAACGAAGATTACGGCCCGATGGAGCCCATTTCGACTTACGGCGCAAGTAAGCTGGCGGGCGAGGCCCTCATCAGCTCTTACTGCCACATGTTTGACATGACCGGCTGCGTTTTCCGGTTCGGAAACGTCGTTGGCCCTAGGCAGACGCACGGTGTGGGCTTTGATTTTGTGCGCGCGCTTCGCAAAGATCCGGTTCGCTTGCGGATTCTGGGCGACGGAAGCCAAAGCAAATCGTACGTGTACGTGGAGGATGTGGTTTCAGCAGTGCTGACAGCGCATGAGAAGACGAAACCCAAATTTCAGGCCTACAACGTGGCCACAGGCGATTACATTACGGTGAAAGAAATTGCCGAACTGGCCGTGGAATGCCTTGGGCTCGAGCGCAACAGAGTGAAATTTGAATTTGCCGGTGGGGATCGTGGATGGAAGGGCGACGTTGCGGTGATTCGCCTCAATACCGATCGGATCCGCAGCCTCGGCTGGAAGAACAAGCGGAATTCCCGGGAAGCGCTGCGGGATTCGATGATGGCGCTCATCCGGGATGCGGAATTGCTGTATGCCGGGCAGGGAGCATAGGTTTCAAGCTTGCAGATCATCAGCTACATATTGTTAGCAGTTGCGCTGATCGGGACGTTAAGTTCCAGCGTGTATCTCGGGTTAGTGTTGGCAGCCGTGGCGAAATTCCGCACGGAGTCGAAGAAGCTGCTGAACCCGCCGGCGTCGGATGCGAGCCTCCCCGAGGTGTCCGTAATCAAACCGGTCCATGGCCTGGAGCCGCAGCTGCGCGAGAACATCGAGAGTTTCTTCCGTCAGGAATATCCGCACTACGAAATCTTGTTCGGCGCAGATACGGCAGATGACGCAGCCCTGGAGATTGTGCGGGAAGTGAGCCAGCGGTATCCGCAGGTGCAAAGCCGCGTCATTGTCCACGGGGAATCTCCCTGGCCGAATCCGCAGACCTACTCGCTGCATTGCCTCTCGAAACAGGCGAAATATGGGGTGATTGTCGCGACGGACAGCGACGTGGAAGTGGCGCCGAACTATCTGCGCGAGATTGTGACGCCGCTCCTGAAGCCGGGAATCGCGATGACCACGTGCCTCTACCGGGGAAAAAACGTCGGCGATTTCTGGTCGAACCAGACGGCGATGCTGATGAGTGTCGAAGAACCCGCCGGCGTGCTGGTGGCAAATCTGCTCGAAGGGATGAAATTCGGACTCGGCCCGACCATTGCCTTGCGCAAGGAAGTGCTGGAACAGGTTGGCGGCTACGAAAAGTTCTACGATTATTCGGCGAACGACTTCATTCTCGGCAACCTCATTTCTAAAGCGGGCTATCAAGTGGTCCTTTCCAGCCATGTAATTGACCACATCGTGAACCAGAGCACCTTCCGCAAGATGTGGCAGAACCAGTTGCGCTGGCGCGTCACGGAGCGCTATTGCCGTCCGAAAGGCTACCTGGGCATGGGCCTGATTTTTGCCATGCCCTTTGGCGTCCTGGGACTCGTTGCCGGCGGGCTGCTGGGGAATTGGACGCTGGGCCTGGCGCTGCTGGTCTGGGCGATTCTCAACCGGTTGATCGAGGCCTTTGCCGTCGGCTGGGTCGTGCTGCACGACAAACCGTTGTTGCGCAAACTCTGGCTCTATCCCACGCGCGATTTGCTGGGCTTCCTGGTGTGGTGCGTGAGTTTTTCTGGAACAAAGATCGCTTGGCGAAGCAGCAAATTTGAATTGCAGGGCGAGCGCATGGTTCTGCGCAAAAATGCTGGAAACCCATCCTGAGTTTCGCCAAACGCGCACGCATTCGCGAGCGCTAATCCTCGCATCATGAGCGAACCTCCCATTTGGCGCATGGCTGTGCTTGCGCTGGCGATTGCGCCGTTGATCTACTACATAGTGGCCATTTTCGCTGCGTTGCGATTTTTCCTCCGCGAACGCGCGCGTCGGCTTCCCGCCTTTTCGCCTCCCGTGAGCTTGCTGAAACCCGTCCGTGGCGTGGACTTCGCCTCCTACGAAAACTTCCGGAGTTTCTGTACGCTGAACTACCCCGGATACGAGATTCTCTTTTGTGTAAATGAAATGGACGATCCAGCGGTACCGGTGATCCGGAAGTTGCAGCACGAATTCCCGGAGCGGCGTATCGAGATTTTCTCCGGAGCGCAACAAATTGGCACCAACCGCAAAGTGAACAACCTGGCGCTGCTGACGAAAAATGCACGCTATGAAATGCTGGTTCAAAGCGACGGTGACGTGCGCGTCGGCCCGGAATACCTGCAGGAGGTCGTGGCGCCATTCTCCGATCCGGCGATCGGCGTCGTCAGTTGTTTCTATCGGGGTGTGGCGGAAAGGAATTTCTGGGCGGAAATGGAAGCCATCGGCGCGGCCAGCGATTTCCTCGCCGGGGCGCTGGTGGCGAATCTCCCCGGCGAAGTAACCTTCGCCCTGGGTGCATCCGTGGCGACCACAAAGGCGTGGCTCAGCAAGATTGGCGGATATGAAGCACTCGCCGATCTGCTGGCGGACGATTACGAGATTGGAAACCGCGTTTACAAAGCTGGTGGCAAAGTCCTGTTGTCACGCGAAGTAGTATGGACGATGTACCCGGCGCAATCGTTCGAGGGCTTTTGGCAGCACCAGGTGCGTTGGGCGCGCACGGTCCGCCTGGTAAGACCGGCTTCGTTCTTCGGCCTGATCTTTACGCACGGTCTGCCACTGGCCATCCTAGGAATGATCACGGCGCCGACGGCCGCGGTCGGCACAGGAATTCTGGGCGCGTATGTTGTGCTGCGGCTACTGATGGCCTGGATCGTGGGCATCTGGGGTGTGAAGGATGAGGTCCTGGCACGGAAGTTGTGGTTGGTGCCGCTGCGCGACGCCATTCACTTTGCTGTCTGGTTGGCCGGCTATACTTCCAATCGCGTGACTTGGAGCGGAACCGAATTCGAGATTCGAAACGGCCGGATGAAAGAAACTTCCCGCTAAACGTTCTGGGAGATTGTCAGTGCTGCTTCTTGTTCGCAGTAGCTGCCGCGGGATTAGACCACCCGAAGCTTGAAACCCCAGCCTTCGGGGTGCCATGATGCATTGATAAACATTTCCCGCGCGCGTGTGTTCGCCCGTGTCCCCTAAGTGCTAGGAGCAAGGATGCAAAAGAGAAGCTTCCGGAACATCCACAAGTTCATCAAGCCTTACGTCATTGAAGATGGGAAGAAATTTCGCCTCAAGGATCACGATCCCGGCGACACCCACAAATTGAACTCCGAAGACAAGCCCGAAGCCAAGAAATGGCTGGAACAGGGCGTTGCTTTTCTGAGTGAGATGCAGGACATGCTTTACGCGCAAAGTCATTGGGGCTTTCTGATGATCTTTCAGGCTATGGACGCCGCGGGGAAAGACGGGACCATCAAGCACGTCATGTCCGGCGTGAATCCGCAGGGCGTGGATGTTTTTTCCTTCAAGGCACCTTCGGCCGAGGAGATTGCTCACGATTTTCTCTGGCGCACGAACCGCTGCCTTCCGCCAAGAGGAAAAATCGGCATTTTCAACCGGTCGTACTACGAGGAAGTGCTGATCGTGCGAGTGCACCCGGAATTGCTGAAAAAACAGAAGATTCCCAGCGAATTCCGCGATGACCATTTCTGGAAAGGCCGCTACGAAGACATCACTGCGTTTGAGAAATATCTTACGCGGAACGGCATTGCGATCCGGAAGTTCTTCTTGAATGTCTCCCGCAAGGAGCAAAAAAGAAGGTTTCTGGAGAGGCTCGATAACCCCGAGAAGAACTGGAAATTCTCAGCCGCCGACGTGCGGGAACGAAGGTATTGGGACGATTACCAGGCGGCGTACGAGAAAATGATTCGCAATACGGCCTCGAAGCATGCGCCTTGGGTCGTGGTACCCGCCGACAATAAATGGTTTACGCGTCTTCTGGTTGTGGCGACGATCGTGGATGCCCTCTCGGGGATGAATCTCGAATATCCCAAAGTCACCGAACAACTACGCGCCGAACTGCGAGCCGCCCGCAAGCAGCTCGAGCAGGAGTAAGGCTCCTGCTCTGACGACATTGAATGCAGTCGCGGCCTGTCCTGCTCGCTCAGGGTTTCATCACTTCACCGGGATTTGGTACAACCTTCAAAGACTGCAGATGCAAGTCGCGGAAGATCGTCGGCCAGTATTCCTTCAACATGTTACCGAAAAACTTCCACGCGAGATCGCTTCCGTAGCGTTCCATGGTCAGGGCGCCCGTCTGCTGATTTGCGGGATAATAGGCGTTGGACAGCGCCTCCGCCGCCAGCGGACCCAGCAGGCCGGAGGAGTTAAACGTGTCGTTGCCCTTGTCGTTGCGGGTAACCACCATGCGCACGGCGGAGTATTTTAGGGCATGAAAAAATCCTGGATTGTGCTCCGGGAAAAATCGCGGATCCTGGCGAAACATCGAGGCAAAAACGAAGGTGCCGAAGAAGGCTTGCGACGAGGAGCGGGCCATGGAGTACCCGTAACGCGTCCCGTAGGCGTCCCAACCCTGGCCGACAGAGCTGGGAGAATTCGTGGCCTGGTTCTTTGCGGCGCTGAGTCCGGAAGCAAGAATGTAGGCAGGGGAGATCGCCTGATCCAGGAAAATTTTGAATTTGCCGCCAACGGAGAGCGGACCGGGGCTGGTAGCGATATCGGGAAAGAAAATCGAGCGCGTGGTGACGTACCCCACGTAACGTTCTGTGGAGCTCTCCTGGGGGTTTCTCACGGCCCCCTGTTTTGGCTTTGGGGAATCGGGTTTCGTCGAATTCGAACTCGCTGAAGCGCCGGCCCCTGCGGGTTGCTGCGCGGTGGCCAGCACCGGAATCAGCAAGGCCGCCAGCCAAACAAACCGGAAGCGCGTATAACCGCGTCGGAGAAGATTGAGCCGTTCGAGCATGCTTTCCCCCTGGAATTCAGTAAAGGGACCCCAAAAAGTTAGATAGGAGTGAACCCAACACAGATTTGTTCTTTATGAGCTCGCGCAACCCATGCCTGTTCGCACATGAAATTCCCGAGAGGCAGGAATCGAGCACGCGCAGGGTCGACAATATGAGTGGGGACAATACCACGGGCAGACATGTCCCGCAACCTTTTCTACGTTCGAGAGAGCAGCCTGATCGCGGCGCGAAATGGGGGAATTGTGACTGGGTTGACGCAAGGACGAAAGGCGTTTTACTCTAGAAAGGTTGCAGTGGCGGTTTGTAGCACTACCGTGCGTCTCCGCTTGCAGCGTTTCTCCCACCGGCTGGGAGGTCGTCCAATTGGTAGGACTCCAGACTCTGGATCTGGCTATCCTGGTTCGAGTCCAGGCCTCCCAGCCAAAAATTGCTTCCCTTTCAGCACGCCAATGTGCGTCTCTAGGACCCTTCGTTTTTCACCCCGCTTTAGCTGCGGAACTTTGATCTGCCAGACGATGTCCGAGCTTCTCGATCATCCGGTTCACAATGCGCTCTCCTCGCACGTATCCCACCGCGTGAAGATCATCTTTGCTCTGCACCACCGGTAACCAGGGTCTCCCATGATCCAGCAGGGTCATGGCAGCTGTCAGCGCCGAATCGTTTTGCGCAACGCACAGCGAATTCGCCGGGACAAAGTCCCTCAGTTTGCGTCGCGGCAAATCTGCCCGTTGATCCTGCGGAATTTCGGCAATTTGCGCCAGAATTTGATGCACATCATGCCGATCAAACGTGCCCCACAGATGTCCTTTCTCGTCCACGATCAGCAATTCACCCGTCGGACTCTCTGACAAAGCATTGATCGCTTCGGGCAGAGTCACGTCTTTCTGTAGCAGCGTCGCCGGCGGCTCCACGAGTGATGCCAGCGGTTCATTTTCCAGAACGGCTTTCTCCAATGGCACTCGTGCCCAAAAATCCTTGGAGCGCCGCAGTGCCGCGTCAGCTAGCAATTCTCGAAGCGGAAGGAAGGTACTGGCAACCTCGGAGAACAGCCCGCTGCCCAATTGCCGCAACCGGACAGGGGTACGCGCGCGGATGGTCGTGGTGTGCGGGCGGTTTCCGGCGAGGGCGGTGTCCCCGAAGTAGTCGCCTTTCCCGCGAACCCCCAACACTTTTCCTTCGGGATTCTCATCGGTCGTTTGCAGGATCTCGACTTCGCCTTCTTCAATCACGCTGAAAAACCGCGCGGGTTCTCCCCGCCGCTGAATAATATCCCCGGGCCGATAGTAAGCGTGCGAAAGCTGTTGGGTCGTGTCGGTATTCAGGAAACTCAGGTCACGCGGAAAAAGCACATCCCAGGCCCAGTCCAGCCCGACCTTGATCCTCCGGGACCACGTGGGCAGCTTGAACAAATACACACCCCGCCATAGAAACCAGGCCAGAAAGCCCGAAATGCGCATCCCGAAGATTTCCGCTACCGCCTGGTAGCCGCCAATGGAGCAAAGCTGCCCCAGTGCCTTGAATCGAAACGGCTGCGTCGCTTCCCCTCGAATAACGCGGAACAGATTCAGCGCCGCTTGCCGGCCCTGGCGTTCCGCAAATTGCGCAGTGGTAGGGCTGGGCTGGTTGTCAAACATGTTGATTATCAGCGCGCAGTCGCCCAGCGCCCATGCGTTCGCCTGCCCCTCGATTCTCATATCCGGCGTCGTGAGAATGCGCCCATGTTCCTTCGCCACCTGCAGATTCTGTACCAGCGGCGCGGGTGCCGTTCCAATCGTGCAAACGATCGTGCCCCCCGCAGCACGCCCCCGTCATTGAGTTCCACGCCCTCGTGCGTCGCGGCCACCGCGCGTTTGTTCAGGATGACCTCAATGCCCGCTTTCTCCATCTTTTTTCTTGCAAATTCCCCTAGGCTGCGACCCACTTCGGGAAGGATCACATCCCGCGTATGCACCAGGCTGACGCTCACGTCTTCTTTGCGGAAATTCCTGTAGAAGCGCGTGCTGCTGCGCACCAGTTCGTTCATTTCCCCGGCGACTTCCACGCCGCTGAAACCTGCTCCCACCACGATGAAACTCAAATTCCAACGCCGCTGCTCGGGATCGCTTGCCGCTTCGGCTCGTTCCATTTGCCGTACCATGTGCTGCCGAAGATCAATCGCGTCGCGTATCACCTTGAAACCAAATGCATGTTCCGACATCCCGGGAATAATGTTCAGATTGCTTTCCGCGCCGCAGGCGACCACCACGTGGTCGTAGGGCATCCGGCTCAGCAGGCCGGTGCCGTCGTCGAATTCGATTTGCGAATTCACCAGGTCAATTCGTTGCACCCGCTCCGTGCGGCACGCAACTCCCGGAAGCATCTGCCTCAACGGCGTCGCCGCTGCGTTCGGGTTAATCGAAGCCCCCGCGACATCTGCCAGCAGGGGATGAAACACCATGTGATTCTCGCGATTGAAGAGCAATATCTCGCATTCGGAAGCGCGTAGCTTCTTGCGCAATGTTCTGGCAAACTGCACGGCGGCAAATCCGCCGCCGATAATGACAACTCGCACCGCCGCCCCTCCTTGTGCATGCCGCACTGAACATTAGACAAACCCCGCGGGCGGATGGATGTTTTTGTTGGCCCTTCCCCAAAGCCAGTAGCTCTCAACACTTGCTGCCGGTTTGCGCTTTTCTTGACGCTTCGGGAGTCCGATGCTAGATTCGCTTTTCACGCGAAAATCATGGAGAAATCTGTCTGAGCCGGCCAAGGAAGCAGCGGCAATTCGGCAAATTAACCCGGCGCGAATTTCTGCACTATGGCCAAGGCGTGGCCCTGTCCTTTATCCCGGCAGGCCTGGCATGGCCTTTTTCTTCCTTTAGTCCACTTCCGCAAGCTACCTCCAATGCGGAATACCACGTTCATCCCCACTACCAAAAAGCTCGCCCAATCGATGCGGTACTGCAAAAAGTCGCCGCGCAAAATGACAGCTATCTCACGGAAGTTTACAGCGACAGGATCGAAGCGATTTTGCAGGCCTGCCGAGAAGATCTTCTACGATCGCCGCGAAGCACGGCTGCGTTGGAGCAGGTGATGGGCAAGGGTTTCACTGCGGCTTCTCCAAACCCCAGCTTGAAACCCCGGCGCAAGATCGAAGGTTGCTTGGAAGTATGGCAGGCAGAGTTCAAAGGCGCGCCAATGCTCGGGCAGGAGGCGTTCCTTCCGGAATGGGTGGCCGCACTGGAGACATTTTCCCGGTTGCTTACCGTCGAATTCCAGATCATCGGCATCCGCACGGGAACTCGGCACGCCGCCGCTGGGGATGCCGCCATTCCGGTACAAACGCGCGTTCGCTACGAATTGGTTGGCGCAGGCAACGGATTCCATCGCGAGCAGCGCGCGGGACATCTGGATTTGGAGTGGGTGCTCGGCCCGGGCACGGAAGCTCGGCTGGTCAAATGGAGCAACCTGGAGGAGACGCGCAGCCGTTCGCTGGTTCCGATTTTCGAGGACCGTGCGGTCGAAGCCTTTGGCGGGTGCAAATCGTTTGGAACTCAGTTCATGCTGGGCGTGGACTATTGGCGCACCGTACTCGATGGCGCAAGCGGCATCGATATCTACGGGCATAACGGCGTTGCCGTGGGCGATATCGATAGCGATGGTTTTGAGGACTTGTACATTTGTCAGCCAGCCGGCTTGCCGAACCGGATGTACCGCAACCGTGGCGACGGAACCTTTGAGGACGTAACCGAATCGTCCGGGACAGGCCTTCTCGACAATACCGCTTGTGCGCTACTCGCCGATGTGGATAACGATGGCCGTCAGGACTTGATCGTCGTCCGCGCAAATGGGCCCGTGCTCTTTCTCAACGCAGGCAACGGCAAATTTCGCCTGGAGCCGAGGGCCTTTCAGTTTGCGAATCCGCCCCAAGGTACCTTTACCGGCGCGGCCATTGCGGATTACGACCGCGACGGCTGGCTCGACATCTACTTTTGCCTCTACTCGTATTACCAGGGAGCAGATCAATACCGTTATCCCACCCCTTACTACGCCGCGGAAAACGGTCCGCCCAATTTCTTGATGAAGAACAATCGCAACGGCACCTTCCGCGACGCCACGCAAGAGACCGGCCTCAACCAAAACAATCAGCGCTTCAGCTTTTGTTGCGCGTGGTCCGATTTCAATGGCGACGGCTGGCCGGACTTGTACGTCGTGAACGATTTCGGCAGAAAAAATCTCTACCGCAACAATGGGGATGGCACCTTCACAGATATCGCGAAAGAAGCGGGGGTGGAAGACGTCGGCGCGGGCATGAGCGTCAGTTGGCTGGACTACGACCGCAATGGCCGCCAGGACCTGTATGTTGCGGACATGTGGACCGCGGCCGGGCTGCGCGTTTCCATGCAGGAGCAGTTTCAACGGAACGCCAGCGGCGACGTGCGCGCGCTTTACCAGCGGCACGCCATGGGCAATCGCCTGTACCGGAATCAGGGGGACAGAAAGTTCGACGATGTTGGCCCGCAGTCGGGAACGCTCATGGGCAGGTGGGCCTGGTCGAGCGACGTCTGGGACCTGGACCACGACGGATATCCGGAGATCTATATTGCTAACGGAATGATCTCCGGTCCTCTCCAGGATGATTTGAACAGTTTCTTCTGGCGGCAGGTCGTGGCCAACTCCCCGCAAGGTGCAACGCCCAACGCTGCCTACGAGCAAGGCTGGAACGCCATCAACGACCTGATCCGTGCGGACGCCACCTGGAGCGGCTATGAGCGCAACCTGTGCTACCTGAACAACTCGGATGGAACATTTTCGGACATCTCGGGCGCTGCCGGCCTCGATTTTATCGAGGACAGCCGGACCTTTGCTTTCGCTGATTTTGACGGCGACGGTCGCGTCGAAATGGTCCTGAAGAACCGCAACGCCCCGGAGTTGCGTTATTTGAAAAACGTGATGCCCCAACTCCCGCCTTCAATTGCTCTGCGCCTAACGGGCACGAGATCGAATCGCGATGCAATCGGTGCCGAGGTTACCCTTGAGGTCGGGGACGTGCGCCAGACAAAGATGGTCCAGGCGGGCTCCGGATTCCTCGCACAGCACAGTAAGGAATTGCTTTTCGGCCTGGGCCAGGCAACCGGCAAAATCAGCGCCACGATCCGCTGGCCCAGCGGATTGGCGCAACGCGTGGACGATCTCCGGGCAAATCATCGGATCTGGATCGAGGAGGGATCAGCAGCGATTCGCCAAGAGCCGTTTGCTGTCCGCACTCCCACTCAAAAGCCAAGGACCAAAGAAACTGTGTCCAGACCAATGAATCTTCCGGCGAATGTGGAGACCTGGCTTCTCGTTCCGGTGGCGGCGCCAGAAATTCCTTTTGACCAATCCTCGGGGACGAGCCACTCGCTCGCGGACTTGCGAGGCCAATCCGTCCTGCTCTATTTCGGCTCAACGAGGCTTACGGGGTGGGAAAAGGAGCTACAAACTTTGCAGCAGATCCATGGGGAAGGGAAGCTCCAGGTCGTTGTCGTGCAAGCAGATGAATCTGCGAGTGGAGAAGCTGGAGAACCAAAATACGCCCCAATGCCCGCGAAATCTACGTTCCCCATCATCCGCGCATCGGAGGAGACTGCTGGAGTTTACAACCTGCTCTACGGACGCTTATTCGACCGCCATCGCGATATGGGTTTGCCGACAGCCTTCCTCCTCGACTCGCGCGGCGACATCGTGAAGATCTATCAGGGCTCGCTCCCCATGAATGGTGTGAACGAAGACGCCGCGCACATTCCAACGACGGAAGCCGAACGCATGGCGCTCGGACTGCCGTTTCCCGGCGTGCACGAAACCTACGAAGTGGGTAGAAACTATCTTTCGTTCGGTGCCGTTTTCTACGACCGCGGTTATCTCGGCCAGTCCGAGGCTTACTTTCGGTTAGCGGAAAAAGACGACCCGGGAGGCGCGGAAGCGCTCTACGGCCTGGGGAGCGTCTACCTGGAGCAACAGAAAAACGCGCAGGCGCGGGAATATTTTTTGCGAGCCAGCCGCGCGCAAGCGAACTATCCCGGCACGATGCCGAATGCCTGGAACAATCTTGGAATTTTATCCGCCCGCGAAGGCAAAACCGACGAGGCAATCGCCTACTTTCAGAAAGCGCTGCAAATCAATGCGGAAAATCCCGTTGCCCTGCAAAATCTTGGCAACGCCTATCGCCAGAAAAAGGACTGGCAAAACGCCAGGAGCGCCCTCGAGCGCGCGCTGGCTCTGCGTCCAGACGATGCCGAGACGAACTATAGCTTAGGCATGGTGTACGCTCAGACGGATGACACCGATCACGCCTATGAGTATTTGCAGAAGGCACTTGCGGCACGCCCCGCGTACCCGGAAGCGCTCAATAATCTGGGGATTCTGTTTTTGCGCGCCCGCCGGCCAGCGGACGCAGAGAAGAGCTTTCTGGAATCGATCCGTGTTGCACCGGAGTACGAACCTTCGTATTTGAACTTAGCCCGTATGTATGCGATTGAGGGCGATAAATCCAAGGCCCGCGCCACGCTGGAGCAGTTGCTCAAGGTACATCCCGGCCAGCCGCAGGCGAAAAGGGAACTGGAATCTCTTTCGCAATAGTTTGCCCGGGGCTTGCGCGGCGGATAACATCGATGAGGCATCAGTTCGCGATTGCAGGTCCGTTCTTCCTTTGCTGCATGAGTTGCTTTTCACATAAATTGTGCTTGGCCGCGCTCACCCTGTTCTATGCGTTCCCGGCAGCCACAACATTGGCTGCACAAAACGCAACGGCAAGCATTGAGGGGTACGTCCGCGACGCGCACAAACAACCAGTCCCCCAAGCCAAAGTCTGGCTGGACGATCAGGTCGAGGGCAGGACGCAGTCCGCAACCACCGACGCCGGCGGCCATTTCCGCTTTAACAGTCTCCCGGCGGGCACGTACATGCTGCGAGCGCAAAAGCAGGGATTCCTGGAGGCCTCGCAAGGACCGGTTTCGTTGAGCCAGGCACAAACCGCTTCTGTTAATTTGCAGTTGACCGAAGCGCAGGCCGCGAAGCCCCCAACTGGCGAAAATCCGGCCCAGGCAATGGAGTATTCGGACGAGCCACGCTTCACAGTCGCGGGCGTCTCCGATCCCAGTGACGTCGGCGGACACGGCTCAAACGTAACCTTGCCCACAAAGGAAGCGCTGGCGAAAGACACCGCTTCTCTTGCGGAGGAACCTCCCGGAGTGAGCAAGATCACAAATGCGCTACCCTTGGGAGAATTGCCGCGCCCGGATCCGTCCGATTTTGCAGGCAATTTGCGAGCTGGAAAGCAGCTTCTCCAGGCCGGTAGGCCCGGCGATGCAATCGCCTACTTTGAGCATGCCAGGCGACAAAACCCGCAGGATTTCGGCGCGAACTACTGGCTCGCGCTCGCATATGTTCGAAGCGGCGACCCGAAGCGTGCGGATGCTCTGGCCGGGACACTTCTCAAGCAAAAGGACACGGGCGATGCTCACGCCCTGCTCGCCGAAATCAAAGAGGCCGAAGGCCAACCAGTGGAAGCCGCCAAGGAATATCAGCGCGCAGCGGAGATGGACCCGACCGAGCCTCACCTGTTTTCCTGGGGCGCCGAACTGCTGCTGCACCGCGCATATGAACCAGCCTCGGAGGTTTTTGCCAAAGGACATCGCTTGTACCCAGACTCGATTCGCCTTCTGGTGGGACTCGGCGCTTCCGCTTACGCGCAGGATCTCCACGACCAGGCTGCGCGCTGGCTCCTGCAGGCAAGTGCGCTGAATCCCTCGGATCCGAGGCCTTATCTGTTTCTTGGAAAGGTGCAGGAAGTCGCGAAGAGCGAGCCGCAGGAATGGGTGGATGCGTTCCACCGCTTTGCCAAGTTACAGCCGGAGAATGCCAACGCGCACTACTACTACGCGGTCGGACTGGAGAAGCAAAGACGCGGTAGCGCGGATTTCGCCGCGAGGGAGACCGAGTTAAACAAAGCGATCGTGCTCAATCCCAAATTCGGCGATGCGTATTTGCACCTGGGCTTACTCCAGGCCGAGCAGCGCGATTACACAGAGGCGGTGGCAGCGCTCCAAAAGGCCGTGGAATTGACGCCTTTACCGGATGAAGCGCACCTTCGCCTGGCCCAGGTTTACCGGGAAATGGGCGACACGGAGAAAGCTCGGAAAGAGTCCCAGCTTTACAACGAGGTCTCCGAGAAGAAAAAGGCCCAGCTCGAGCAGCGGCGGCGCGAATTGGGCCAGTTCATCTACACGATGCAAGGCGATGCTGCAACACCGGAAAAGCCTGCCGCCAAGCCTTAATGTGCCACTGGCGCCGGCGTAGGCGCCTTCATCAGCTCCACGAACATGTGATTGAAGCGCTCCAGGTCGAGGTCCACCAGGATTTCCACGTGCCGCACCGGCAGCTTCGGCTTATCCCCTTCACCCCACGTCAACGTGTTGCCATACCCCGCGCCGTGCTCGGTATCCACTGCCATGTAGCGGACATCGCGCTTCGTAATGATCGACGGATCGATCCACGCCGCCGCTGCGAGCTCGTCCCACATCAAATCCGCTCCGGGCGCGCGCAGGTAATACTTCGCGATATATTGCGCCAGCGGCGTTCCCGCTTTTGCGATTTCATCCACCATTGCTTGTGTCAATTGTGTCTTCAGCGAGATGTCCACGGACGTGCAGGTAATCTTCTTCCAGTTAGCGTGCAGCACGCCGTCTGCGGCTTCGGGATCCATCCAGAAATTGAACTCGTGCCGCGGCACGTTGACGAACTCCGGATTGTCCGTTGCCGGATTCAGGCTGCCGCCCATGAAAACCAGTTCCTGCGCAAGTTCCGCGAATTGCGGATCAATGCGCAGCGCCAGCGCCAGATTCGTCATCGGCCCGCCCTCGTAGATGGTCACCTGGTGCGGATACTGGTGCACCATGCGAATCAGGAAATGCGCGGCGTCTTCCGCGGATGGCTTGGTTGTGGGCTGGCCTTCCTTGGGTGGAGGCACTACAAACGGTTCATGCCACCATCGAGGGTCCCACGCTCCCGCGTACCCAACCTTGCCGTAGCGCTCCTGCCACTGCACTGCCTCTTCGTGTGTCCGCCACAGGGGAAACACAGCGCCGAGCACGACGGGAATGTCCGTTCGCCCCATAATCTCGAGCAGCCGCAGCGCGTGCACCACTTCTTCATCCCGCCATTGATTGCCCGTGACAATCGTAATGCCCAGCACATCCACCTGCGGCGACTGGATCAGCGTCATCAGCGTCTGCATGTTGCTCCCGCCGGGCCCCGAGCAATCCTGGTCAATAATCACCTTGCGGCGCGTCTGCGCGGACGCGCTGGAGCCAAAAAGCAGTGCAATAGACACAATGCCCAAAAGAAAACGACCCACGGCCTGCGCCGTGGGTCGTGAACTAGACGACGTTTCGTGTTCCAAGGCCCGAACCTAGAACGTCAATTTCAGAGCGAACTGAATGACTCGGGGGTTGTTGACCGTCGATGTAATCGCTCCGAAGTTCGACGTCTCGATGTCGGCGTAACCTGTTGCGCCCGTATTCGGAAGGCCAAATTGCGCGTGGTTGGCCAGGTTGAAAAACTCCGCGCGGAAATCCAGCCCCATGTTCTCCCAGGGGAGAGCGAAGCGCTTGACCACGGAGAAGTCCGTATTCACGAAGTTTGGCCCACTCAGCGGAGTGCGGTTGGCATTTCCCAGCGTACCGGGTGCTGCTGTCGCAAACGCGCATGGATTAAACCAGTGCTCCACGTTATGAACTTGGGCTGGTGCTGTACATCCGGGATTCGCGGCCACCTGACCACCCTTGTTCGGATCGCCTACCTGGTCCGGACGAATCAAGCTGTTCCCGTTCTGTTGGAAGTTCACGCCCGAACTGAAATTGGCGCTGTCCACGACGAACACCGGGAAGCCGGAACTGATGTGTTCGATGAGCGTCACCTGCCAGCCACCCAGCGCGGTATTCATTGCGTTGCTCCAATTACTGCCCCACTTCTTGCCATGACCAAAGGGCAGATCGTAAATCACGCTAGCGGTGAAGTTATTGTTCAGGTTGATCTGTGAGAGCGCCCAGTCCAGCTTTTGCCAGTTATACAGTGGATAGTACACTGCTCCAATCGAGGACCCGAGACCGTCCGCATACCCGTTGTCATACGCGCGTGAATAAGTGTACGACACCAGGGCATACAGACCATGGCGCGCGTTCTTGGTTTCCGCCTTGATTTGCAGGGAGTTGTAGTTCGCTCTTCCCTGATCGGTGATGTTGGTGATGGTTGAGAACTGGAATGGCGTTCCAAAATAGGGAGCATTCATGAACGTGCCCCCCGGACCGCAGCCCAACGTATATCCAGACACACTCCCGCAAGCAAAGGGCGTCTGGACATTGAGGTTGTTCCCGTCAATCAAGATATGCGTTGCGCGGGACCCCGCATAGCCAACAGTCAGAACGAGATCGCCCGGAACCTGGCGCTCCACGTTCACGTTAAACTGCTGCACCACGCCCGGTTGGAAGTTGGGGTTCTGCGACAGAATCGTGCCAGTGAAGCTATTGGGATCCGGCGGCGCAGTGAAGATGGGAAAGCCGCTGGACAAGCTGATTGCCGAGGGAGTCTGATCAAACTGGCTGGCACACGCCGCATACGCGAAGGTGCAGGCTCCCCCGAACGCGAAGGCGTCCGACTCGGCATAGAAGGGAGGGTTCTGCCACAGCCCCTGCCCGCCCTGGTTCCAGGAAGAATCATGGTAAATGGCGTAGCCAGCCCGCAGCACCGTCTTGTCGCTGCCCAGGATCTTATAGGCCAGGCCAATGCGCGGCTCAAACGCTCCAAAGTAGGTCTTGATGCCCGCGGTGTTACCCACTCCATTCTCGCCCGGAATCGAAAATTGGCCGGTGGCGAAATTGAAGTTCGACTGACGGCCGATGACCTCCGAAATGGGTGTAGTGATGGCCCACGCCAGGCCAAGGTTTAAGGTAAGGTCCTTCGAGACGCGCCAGTCGTCCTGAACGTATGGACGGAAAATTTTCCACCGGCGACCCGTGGTGTCGCCTTCGAAAGTCTGGTCGTGAATCGCAAGGCTGCTAAGACCCAAAGCAAAATCAGCTACAGGACTCACAGCGTTTGGAAACGGAGCGCCGGTCCACAACCCCGATAGAATCCAGTAACCGTCCTGGAAACCATTGGTACGCACGTTCATCTGCATGGCGCGAATCGAGCCACCCATCTTGATGTCGTGCTTTCCAACGATCATGTCAAAGGAATCGTTGATGGAATAGACGTTTGTGCCGCCAGTGAACGGTGTGAACCCGCGGTCACCGAGCGACCAGTATCCTCCGTCAAACTGCGTGGAAGTCAAACCGCAACTGATCACGTCCCCCGTGCAGGTGCTGCCGTCCGCGCAGCCCAGGTTGGCGCCGGGAATCCCGATCGTCGTCGCAAGGCAACTGTTCGCTCCCTGCGAGGTGATGTAGTTGAAGATTCGGTTATAACCGCCGGTAACCTGGTTGACCTTGGTCGGCGAAAAAATATGCGTTTCGGACAACACGATGTTTCGGCCGTGGTTCTGTATGCCCTGGTTGCTCGCAAAGGGGGACTGTTCGGCAAAGTCCGGGAATCCATTTGCACCGCCGGGAACAAAAGAAACCGCTTGATCGTAGCTGAAGCGCGCGTAAGCGGTATCACTCGCCGAAAAGTTCTGATCGAGACGAATATCGAACTTGGTTTCATCCAGCTTGCGCACCGGCGCGTTCACATAGTTGTATCCCAGTTGTGAGTTATTGGCATTTGGTTCGGGAAAGAATGAGAACATCTGCCTGGCGATGGGATTCAACAGGTTGAGAGGGATTTTGTTGCAGGCCTGGGCTCCAACCCCCTGATTTCCGTAGTTGCCATTCGTCATACTAATATCCGCTGGCAGTGGAATACCGTTGGCATCGCATTGGAAGAGGTTTCCTGCGCCGTTGACATTGTCGGGCGCACCATTCATGTGAGGATTGACAAGTGCCCCGATCGGGATCGGGTTGCCAAACGCATCCGTGGAGTAGTCCAGGTAAGGCTTGGTCGGGTCTGTTCCGCGCATGGCGTCGGTTGGGACCAAGCCCGTAAAGTTAATGCCGTGCCGCTGGAATTTCTGCTCTCCGTCGATGAAGAAGAACGTCTTATTCTTGCGGATCGCGCCGCCCAGCGAGCCACCGAACTGATTCAGATTGAATTTCTCGGCTTTGGTCGCGAAAAAGCTCTTCGCGTCGAGTGAGGTGTTCCTCAGGAATTCATACAAGGAACCGTGAAAATCATTGCTGCCGGACTTGGTGGTAACCAGAACCGTCGGTCCCGCGCGCGTTCCGAATTCCGCGGAGTAGTTGTAGGTGAGCACCTTAAACTCTTGGACCGCGTCAATCGACGAAAGGATCCCGATGCCGCCGGCGGTCAATTCGTTGTTGTCGTTGCCATCGAGCAGCCAGTCGGTGCTATTGGCGCGGGAGCCGCCGACAGAGAGAGAGAAGGAGCCGCGTGCGGAAACTTCCGAGCTCGGTCCTCCATTGAAGAAGCTGTTCGGGTTGGTCTCCTGCGTCGTGCCGGGAGTCAGCGTAGCCAGTTGCACGAAGTCTCGGCCATTGAGCGGCAACTGAGCCACCTGCTGCGAGGTGATCACTTGGCCAAGCGTCGGGTTCGTGGTCGTCACCGCTACCTCGTCCGCGACAACCTCAACAGTGGAAGACACCGAAGCAGGATTCAGCGAGAAGTCGACCTCTCGAGACTCATCCACTTGCAGCTTGAGATCCTTCGATTCGGCCGGTTGAAACCCCTTGAATTCCACATGGACCGTATACGCCCCGACAGGCAGATAGTTCACAATATAGTGCCCCGTCTCGTCCGTCTTTATATCGCGTGCAACCCCAGTCGCCTGGTTCGTCACCGTGACTGAGGCTCCGACAATCGCCGATCCTGTTTTGTCCGTCACCGTTCCCGAGAAACTTCCGATCGCCTGTCCGTAGCTCGACTGGGAACAACACAGAGCCGCGAGAAAGGCAACGACCACGAAAAGCATCCTCTTCGTCATCTTCTTATGCCCCTTTTTTGGGACCCTGGACTCAAGCTTTAGAGCAAAGGAGGTTAGCAGCGAAAAGCAGTTAACCTTCCCGCCGGATTGAAGCACCCTGGATTCGCGGCATTTAAATGAAGCAACGACCGCCTGCGATCCTCAAACATCCCCGGCGGCTCGAACAACGCTTGGAGTACGGGGAAAAATAGTGAAAAGAAATTACTTCTCCTTCGGGGGCATGTCAAGCGGATGTTTGACACGCCACTACATCGTGGGGCCACTCCTGTGCTTCCTTGTGGAAAATTGGCTTGTGCTACTCTGTGAGACGCCGCTCACGATTTATGCCGATTCGGAACATTTTCGCCGCCTCGCAAATTCCAAGATTGCTTCTTGGCACCTTCCTCCTTCTAATTGCTTTTTCCTCGAAAAGCGCCCCGCAAGATCTGTCAAACCCTCAAACAGCGCCCCAAAGTGTAGAGGTTCATCTCGGTAAGGGCTACGAAGCGCTCCGCAGTGAGCGTTACGCTGACGCCGCCAGTGAATTTCGCGCCGCCTTGGAACTGGATCCCACACTGGTGATGCGCGCTCGCTTTCCGCTGGCCGTCGCCTTGTTCGAACAGCGCAATTACCCCGACGCCCGCGCCGAGTTTGAAAAAGTCCGCAAGGATGCCGGCGACCAGCCCGGCATCTACTACTACCTCGGCCGGATCGACCAGGAGCAACAGAACTACAAAAGTGCGATTGAAAATCTCTCCAAAGCAGCTGCCAAGCCCCCCTACCCGGACACGGCGTTTTATCTTGGGATGGCCTATCTGAAGGCCGGTGACGAGGCCAACGCCGAGAAATGGCTCAAGGAAGCAACGCAGATCAATTCTGCCGACTCCCGCGCCTTCTATCAGTTGGCCATCCTGTATCGCAAGCAAGGCCGCACCGAAGAGGCCAATCAGGCCTTTGCCCGTACCAAAGAAGAAAAAGCCGCTAGCGACAAACTCACACAGCTCAAAGTGCAATGTGATCAGGAACTCAACCATGGCCTCACCGAACAGGCGCGAGCCGTTTGCGAACATCTCAACGACCCCAACAATGCGGACAAGCTCTTATCCCTCGGCGTGCTCTACGGTCAGCACGGTTTTTTGGAAGATGCGCTGCCGTCGCTGAAACGCGCGGCCGAAATATCTCCTCGTTCCCCACAGGTGCAATACAACCTCGCGTACACCTATTTCCAACTCGGGCGCTACGCAGACGCCCGCACTCCTTTGGAACAGGCCACCCGCCATTGGCCGGATTTGTTTCCCTTGCGCTCTCTCTACGGAAATGTGCTTTGGAAGCTCGGCGATACCCCGGGCGCGTACACCGAATTAAGCTACGCCAACAAATTGAACCCCGGAGAGAAGTCCACGCAGGAATTGTTGTACCAGGCGACCGTGATTCTCGCCGACCAGGCGGAAGCGAAATCGGCAGAAAACGAAGCCATTCGCTACTGGAAGGGAGCCGCAAGGCTGCGGCCAACGCAAGCGGAACCCCACCGTCACCTGTCGCAGCTCTATGCCAAGACTGGGCGCGCGCAGTTGGCCAGGCAGGAACAGCAAGAGGCCGACCGCCTGACAAATGGCCACGCGCCCTAACGAAAAGTCTTCGACAGACGGTGCTAGTACATCAAATCAACCGCGGTTACTTCAGTGATGCCGCAACCTTCCTGCCGTACTCCTTGCCTTTCGCCATCGCCGCGGCTTCATCCACCGTGAGCAGCTTGCCGTTCTTCAACAGCGTTTTTCCGCCCACAACCACGGTCTCCACTTCGCTAGCCTTCAGCGCATACACAATCTGCGAATACACGTCGAACATCGGCACCGCGTTGGGCACATCCAGATTCAAGATGGCGAAGTCCGCCTTCTTCCCAATTTCGAGCGACCCGATCTCCTTTTCCATGTGCAAGGCCCGCGCCCCTTCGATGGTCGCCATCTCCAGCGCTCCCTTGGCTCCCAGCGCGCGCGGGTCCACGCGGTACGTCTTCTGGAGTTTCGCGGCCAGGTCCATCTCCTCCATCATGTCGAGGTCATTGTTGCTGCCCGCCGGGCCGTCTGTGCCCAGGCCCACGCGCATGCCGGCCGCGCGTTCGTCCACAACGGGTGCAACGCCGCTCGCCAGCATCATGTTGCTCGAGGGATTGTGCACGCATCCCACCTGCCGTTCCGCCAGGATCTTCATGTCCGTGTAGTCCAGCCAGATGCAGTGCGCCGCCAGCACATCCGGGCCGAGCAGTTCGATGCGCTCCAGATACTGCACCGGCGTCGCCCCGTTCTTCTCGATGCTGTCCATGTATTCTTTGCGCATCTCCGAAACGTGAATCAGGATTGGCGCATGATACTTGCGCGCCAGTGATGCGGCGTCGTGCAGCGTCTTTTCCGAGCAGGTGTAAATCGAATGCGGAGCCACCGCGGCATGGATTAGCGGATCGCCCTGCCACCTTTTTAGAAATTTCTCCGTGTAAGCCGCCATCTCCGCTTCACTCTTGTTATCCGGCGCAGGGAAATCAATCCAGGTCTCGCCCAAAACTCCTCGTACGCCCGCAGCCTTGGCTTCTTCGGCCTCCGCATCTTCGAAGTAGTACATATCCGCATAAGTAGTAGTTCCGCTGCGGATCATCTCCGCCAGCGCGAGCCGCGACCCCCAGCGCACAAAATCCTCGGTAACGTTCTTGGCTTCGGCAGGGAAAATATACTTGCGCAGCCAGTCGTCCAGTGTCACGTCGTCGATCAGGCCTCGCAGCAGCACCATCGGAATGTGCGTGTGTCCGTTTATCAAACCGGGAATGATGAGTTTTCCGCCCGCGTCCACGGTCTCTTTGGCGATGAGGCCCTTCGGGGCGAATTCCGCGGGATTCTGCCCGACGGCGATAATTTGGTCGCCACGCACGGCGATAAAGCCGTTTTCGATGACGTGGCGCTCCGCATCCATCGTCACAATGGTGGCGCCCTTCACCAGCAGGTCCACGGAGACGGCCTGCTTGGCCATCTCTTGAGCGCTACTCGTTGTCGCCACGAAGAGCAACAGAACCGGAAGCGCCATTTGGTTACGGAAGCAGCGAATGAATTTCATCACTTGATCCTCAGGAAGATGTCTTACAGATTAGAAGAGTCGAACGGTTTCGGAAAGAGCTGGCTCATATGGAACGTTTCGGTCTTTCCCTTCAGGTTTGCCAGAATCACGGGAACATCCCCGCAAAACTCCCAAATGATCTGCCGGCACGCGCCGCAGGGAGGCGTCAGCGTATCCGTGTCCGTGACTACTGCGATTGCGTCGAACTTGCGTTCGCCCTCGCTGATAGCCTTGAAAATCGCCGTGCGTTCCGCGCACACGGTCAAGCCGTATGTGGCGTTTTCAATGTTGCAGCCCGTATAAACCTTACCGGACGGCGTGCGCAACGCGGCCCCCACCTTGAAATTCGAAAATTTGGCGTGCGCGTGCTCCCGTCCCTTCGTTGCCGCGGCAATCAGCGCGTCGTATTCAGCCATGCCAGCCTCCGTGAATCCTGCCGTCGTAAGGGGGTCGGAGCTTTAGCTCCGACAAAAAAAGCCGCCTCAATATGGGTTTTAGCCCCTGAGGAAATGATTTTCCTCCTGCATCAACGACGCAAGTTCTAAAATTCCGCCGCGATCTGCGGAATCACCGCGCGCAGCAGCCCGATGAACTGGCTCTTCACCCGCTCTGCCGTTTCCAGCACTTCTTTGTGATCCAGCGGCTGGTCCAGCACGCCCGCGGCCGCATTCGTCACGCAGGAAATGCCCAGCGCCCGCATCCCTGAATGCCGCGCCGCAATCACTTCCGGCACCGTGGACATGCCCACCAGGTCCGCACCAATCGTCCGCAGGTACCGAATCTCTGCCGGTGTTTCATAGCTCGGCCCCGCAAGCGCCGCAAAAACCCCTTCACCCAATTCGATGTTCAATTTGCGCCCGGCGGCCAGCGTCAGTTCGCGAAACTTCTTGTCATACGCGTTGGTCATATCCGGAAAACGCGGCCCGAAATTCTCATCGTTCGGGCCGGAAAGCGGGTTTGCGCCCTGCAGATTGATGTGATCGCTGATGACCACCAGGCGCCCCTGTGTGAATTCTCTTTTGATCCCGCCCGCCGCGTTCGTCAGGATCACCGCCTTTACGCACATCCGCGAAAACACGCGAATCGGAAATGTCACTTCCTGCGCCGAATACCCTTCGTAGAGATGCACGCGCCCCTGCATCCCGAGAACTTCCACGCTGTCCACCTTGCCGAGTACCAGCTGCCCCGCGTGCCCAATCGCCGTGGAACGCGGAAAATATGGAATTTTCGCATAAGGGATGCGCGCCGCGCCGTCAAATTCATCGGCGAACGCTCCAAGGCCGGAGCCCAGCACCAGCGCGATCTTTGGCCGCAGCTTGGACTTCTTCTGAATGAAATGTGCCGCCGCTTCGGCGTGAACAAACTGCGGCGAAGCCTTGGCCTTCGTCGTGCGCCTCGCAGCCGTCATCGCGAAAACAGCCCCACGATGCACGCGGACATCAGATTCGCCATTGTCCCCGCCAGCATGGCCCGAATCCCGAATTTTGCCAGTTGCGTGCGCTGTTCCGGCGCCAGCGCACCAATTCCGCCAATCTGAATTCCGATCGAGCTGAAATTCGCAAATCCGCACAGCGCAAACGTCGCGATCGTGAACGAGCGCGGATCGAGCGTTCCCTTCATCGGACCCAGCTGGCTGAACGCCACAAATTCGTTAATCACCATGCGCGTCCCGAGCAAATTGCCGATTTTCGGCGCGTCGTGCCACGGAATCCCGATCAGCCACGCCACCGGCGAGAAAATCCAGCCAAACAGCGTCTGCATGCTGTCCGGAAACCATCCCATGTGCGGCCAGTTGTGCACGCCGCCCATCATCGCGTTCAGCAGCGCCAGCAGCGCAATAAACGTGATGAGCATCGCGCCGACATTCAGGGCCAGATTCAGTCCGTCGCTGGTGCCTCGCGCGATCGCCCCCAGAATGTTGGACTCCTTCTCCATCTTCGGCATCTCGACGCGTCCGGCGGTCAACGACTGCTCCGTCTCCGGCACCAGCATCTTCGCCATCAGCAGCGTCCCCGGCGCGGTCATAATCACCGCCGTAAGCAGATTTTTGGGATCCGCGCCGCCCACTTGGATGTAGCCCGCCATCATGCCGCCGGAAATATGCGCCATGCCGCTGGTCATCACGCACATCAACTCCGATTTGGTGAGCTTCGGCAAAAAAGGACGAATCGTCAGCGGCGCTTCCGTCTGTCCCATGAAGATGCTCGCCGCCACGTTCAGCGACTCCGCGCCGCTCGCGCCCATCACCCGCGTCATGATCCATGCCGCGACTCGAATGATGAGCTGCATGATCCCGAGATGGTAAAGCACGGCGAAAAACGCAGCGATGAAGATAATCGTCGGCAGCACCTGAAAGGCAAAATTGAATCCCAGACGCGAGAGTTCTTTGGGCATCCCAAGCTCGCCGAAGACAAAGGTGGAACCCGCATACGAAAAACTCAGCAGTTTGTTGGCGCCGTTTCCAAGGAAACTAAAAACCTTGCTGCCAAACGTGGAGCGCAGCACAAAATAGCCGAGCGTCAATTGCAAGCCCAATCCCCAAAGTATCGTCTTGAGCTGGATGGACTTGCGCGAAGTGGAGAAGAGATAGGCCCCGGCGAGAATCACCAGCATGCCCAGTACTCCCGTGAATCTTCCCATTCCGTCTCCTTGTGTTGTGCCCTGTGAAGAATCGAGAGAAGTCTATCCGCCGATGATTCGCCGGATCAAAGGGCGCGCTGGCGGTTTTTTATTACCGATTTGATAGCTTTCGGCAATCATTTTTTGCGCGGCCTGGAGCTGTGTCTCGGCATTGTAGCTGATCGTGACAAGCGGCTCTCCGGGCTTCACGGAATCCCCGATCCGCTTGTGGAATTCCAGCCCGGCGCCAAAATCGATACGGTCCTCTTTCTTCTCGCGACCTCCGCCAATCATCGCCAGCGCGATCCCCAGGTTCAGGCAGTTAATGTCCTCTACGAACCCCGCACTCCCGTTCTTCACGTCCACCCGTCCGCGCGCTCCGGGAAGCAGGGAAGTGTCGTCAATCACGCGAGCATTGCCCCCTTGCAAACGGATGCACTCCCGAAGCCTCTCCAGTGCCTTTCCGGACTTCACCATCTCCACGGCAAGCACCCGTCCTTCTTCCACGGACTTGGTACGCTCGCCCAGGCAAAACATCCAAGCGGAAAGTTCCAGGCTGAGGTCCCGCAAATCCGCCGCCCCTCTTCCGCGCAATACTTCAATCGACTCGACCACCTCGTTGGAATGCCCGGCGAATCGCCCCAGCGGCTGGCCCATGTCCGTGATCAGCGCCACGCACTTCTTCCCTACGCGTTTCGCGGTATCCACCATCACTTCGGCCAGCGCCACGGAATCTTCTTCCTTCCTCATGAACGCGCCCGACCCGGTTTTCACGTCGAGCACCAGCGCGTCGATCCCCTCGGCCAGCTTCTTGCTCATGATCGAAGCGCAAATCAGCCCGACATTCTCCACCGTGGACGTTGCATCGCGTAACGCATAAATCTTTTTATCCGCCGGCGCAATCTCCGCCGTTTGTCCGATCAGTGCCATGCCGCATTCGCGCAGCACACGCTTGAAGTCGCCAAGACTTAGAAAGGTATTAAACCCGGGAATCGCTTCCAACTTGTCCAGCGTCCCGCCCGTATGTCCCAGTCCGCGCCCGCTGATCATGGGCACGGCCAACCCTCCGGCCGCAACGATCGGCGCCAGGATGAGGGAAGTCTTATCCCCCACCCCGCCCGTCGAATGCTTGTCCACCTTTTTGACAGGCAGATACGAGTGGTCAACAACCTCTCCGGAATGCAGCATCGCTTCGGTCAGCGCCGCAAGCTCCGCGCGCGAAAGCCCGCGAATCCACGCGGCCATCAGCCACGCCGCCATCTGATAATCCGGAATTTCGTCGTGGGTATAAGCGGAAACGAGGTATTCAATTTCCTCGTGGGTGTGTTCCCCGGAATCCCGCTTTTTTCGGATCAGGTCAACGGCTCGCATGCTTTTGGAGGCGTTGCGAGACTAACATTGGGGTACAGGCGCGTCAACGCGACCAGCTTCCCGATTCTCGCGGGGCTGGTGAGGCCCAAATGCGATTGAGAGGGACTTGACCTTTGTCGAACGCAAGCAGGAGGCCAATAGAGAAACTCCACAGGGCGGCTTGCCGATGGTACAAAGCGTTGATATATTTTTGCGTTTGCTTGCCAGAGAGGAAATCGCATGACCAAGACACCCAGAATCGCCGTGGTCGGCAGCGCGAATGTGGATTTGACCACGTTTAGTGACAAGTTCCCTCGCCCTGGCGAAACCATCTTCGGCCAGAAATTCGACCTGGGCTTTGGCGGCAAGGGCGCTAACCAGGCCGTGGCCGCCCGTCTGTGCGGGGCCGAGGTCGTCATGGTGGCGAAACTCGGCAACGACCTGTTCGGCGAAGCCACCGTCAAGAATTTCTCTTCTCTCGGCATCGATACCAAACACGTCCGCATCGTCGACGGCGTTTCCAGCGGCGTCGCTCCCATTTTCGTCGAGCCCAACGGGCAGAACCGCATCATTGTCGTCAAGGGAGCGAACGACACCCTGAAACCCGCCGACGTGGACGCCGCCGGCGAAGCCCTGAAGCACGTGGACACCATCGTCCTCCAATTCGAAATTCCCATGGAGACCATCGCTTATACCGTCCAGTTCGCCAAAAAGAACGGCATCCGCTGTCTTGTGAATCCCGCTCCCGCGCAGCCCATTGACGCCAAGCAGTTGAACGCCGCCGATTATTTCATTCCCAACGAAACCGAAGCGGAAGTCATCACCGGCATACCCGTGCACTCTATCGAAGACGCCAAGAAGTGCGCGAATGCCTTGCTGCAGCAGGGATTCCGCAAAGTGATTCTCACGCTGGGCAGCAGGGGGGCGCTGCTGGCCTCCGCGGAAGGCAGTGAAGTAATCGCCCCGTTCACCGTCGCGCCCGTAGACACCACCGGCGCAGGCGACGCTTTCATCGGCAGCTTTGCCGTGTTCTTGGGCGCGGGCTTCCCGGAAAAAGAGGCCGTCCGGCGCGCAAATTTGTACGCCGCTCTCTCCACCACTAAAGTGGGCACGCAGAAATCCTTCCCGACGCACGCCGAATTCGAAGCGGAATGGAAGAAGCGCGGCAATGGGTAGCGCCGGCATTTTTCCGGCAAGCGTGCTCGCAGGTTACAGGGATGGTGCGGCTTCGGCGCTTTGCGGAAAGATTCAGTTCCCTTGGGGGACCGGAGCCTTAGCTCCGGCATAGGGTTAGGGCACAGAGGGGCTTTAAGCACCTGAGGAAGAAGCTGGACAAAAGGAGCGCAAATGTTTGTTCTCCAGAATTATCAATGGGCCGTCGTGTTCTGCATCATCACCATGTTCTGCTGGGGTTCCTGGGCCAACACCCAAAAGCTCGCGAAAAAAGGCTGGCGCTTCGAGCTCTTCTATTGGGACTACACCATCGGCGTTCTCATCCTCACGCTGCTCTTCGGCCTCACCCTCGGCAGTAATGGCACAGCCGGCCGCCCGTTCCTCGATGATCTTGGCCAGGCGTCCCACGCCAGCATCCAATCCGCTCTGATCGGCGGAGCGATTTTCAATCTGGCGAATATCCTTCTCGTCGCCGCCATCGACATCGCCGGAATGTCCGTCGCATTCCCGGTCGGCATCGGTCTCGCCCTCGTCCTCGGCGTCATCGTCAACTATCGCGAAAATCCCGTAGGAAACGCCACGCTCCTCTTCGGCGGTGTCCTGCTGGTCGTGCTCGCCATCATCCTGGATGCGGTGGCTTATCGAAAACTTCCCGGCGGCGCCGCCGGCGTCAGCACCAAGGGATTGATCCTTTCTCTCGCGTGCGGCGTCACCATGGGCTTTTTCTATCGCTTCGTCGCTGCGGCCATGTATCCCAATTTCTCGCAACCCATGCCCGGGAAACTCGGCCCCTACGCGGCGGTCTTCATCTTCGCCGTCGGGGTTTTCATCAGTAATTTCATTCTCGGCACATTCATTATGAAGAAGCCCTTCGTCGGCGCGCCCGTTTCCTTCGCCGACTATTTCAAAGGCGGCCTCGGCACCCACCTCACCGGCATTCTCGGCGGCATCATCTGGGGCGTCGGCATGTCCTTCAACATTATCGCCGCCGGCCGCGCGGGTTTCGCGATTTCTTACGGTCTGGGCCAGGGCGCCACGATGGTCGCCGCTTTCTGGGGCGTCTTCATCTGGAAAGAATTCAAGGATGCGCCCAAAGGCACGAACAGCCTGATCACCGCGATGTTCGCCGCGTTCCTGGTTGGCCTCGCGCTGATCATCGTCGCGCGCACCTCGTAGCGGCCGGCTTCAGCCGGACCCGGTAGCACAGGCTTTAGCCTGTGCAGGTTCTGTAGGGCCCGCCTTCCGAGGCGGGCCGCTCGAGCAAGGTTTATGGTAGTGGCCGACCTTCAGGCCGGCGGGTTTTGTATGTGCCGGGCTTTGGCCCGCGGAAAGGGATAACGGAGGCAAAGAACCGATCGCAGGAACCAAACCGCGTCATGACAACTCTTGGTTCCTGTTCGCTGCTCGCTGCTATCTGTTATCCAGATCGAGGAAGAAACGTGACTTCACGACTGAATTGGAAAACTGTGGTGTTGCTGCTGATCAGCTTGCTCGGTTCCCTGGCGCTCGCCGCCCCTCGCAAAATCATCATCGACACCGACCCCGGCACCGACGACGCCATGGCCATTATGTTCGCGTTGAACTCACCGGAATTCGACGTGCGCGCGCTCACCGTCGTCCCCGGCAACGTCACCGCCGCGCAAGGCCTCGACAACGCGCTGCGTATGGTCTCGCTCGCCAGCCGCTGCGACATCGCCGTGGCCGCTGGCGCCCAGCACCCGCTCTTCCAGAAGTTGATCACCGCCGAGTTCTGGCATGGCAAAAACGGCCTCGCCAACATTGGACTTCCTCCCAGCAAGTGCAAAGTGGACCCCCGCTGGGGCCCCGACCTGATCATCCAGATGGTCCACGAAAATCCGCATGAGATTACGCTCGTCCCCATCGGCCCACTGACCAACATCGCTCTGGCGGTTTCCAAAGATCCGTCCATTGTTCCGCTCGTCAAGGAAGTCGTCATCATGGGTGGCGGCATCTCCGGCGGCAACGTCAACGCTTCCGCGGAGGCCAACATCTACAACGACCCCGAAGCCGCCCAGATCGTTTTCCAGGCCGGTTGGGCCTCGCTGACCATGGTCGGCCTCGACGTTGGCGACAAAACCCTCCTCACCCGCAAGCACATCGAAGCCCTAAAATCCCATCCCGGCCCGGTCAGCGATTTCATCTACAAGGTGGCGGACTTTCTGATCGCCCTCAGTGAAAAGTACGGCGATTCCGGCACGCCTATGTACGACCCGCTGGCGGTCGGCGTGGCCAGTGATCCCACACTGGTCAAGGCCCCCCTGATGCACGTGGACGTCGAAACCCGCGGCGAATTCACCCGCGGGGAAACCGTCGCCAACCGTCGCGGCGCCATCGAGCGCAACGTCCTACGCCACTTTCCAGACGGCGATCGCTATGTGATCGAAGGCCTCGACACGGTGCAGCCCAACGCCAAAGTCTGCACCGAGGTCAACGCCGAAAAGTTTCTACAAATGTTTGTGACCCGCATCCAGGGCAAATAGTCGTCGCCTTGGAAGTCTGGACGCAGCACCCAATCTCAGGAGGAAGTTCTGATTCCGTCAGGCAAATCGAAAACGTCCGCATTTTCCGAAAGCGCCATGAAGCGGCGCCAATTTCTCGGTCTGCTGGGAAAAGCCGCCGCCGTTTCGCCGTTCACCCCAATGGCAATTCTTCCGGCCGTTCTGGCAAGTCCCGGACGCGCCAGTTCCAGAGAGACTATGCACTGGCCCAAAGATATCGGCAGTCCCGTACTCGATAGCCTTCATTACGCCATCGAAAGCTCCCGCGACGTGCACACCCATTACGACAAAATTGTCGAAATTGCGTCCTGGATGGCCTACGAAGAACTCCCCATGCCGGAATACGCCCTGCCGTTCGGCTTGGCCGACGGCGACCCGGACCTGGCCATCGATTTCGTCATGGTCGCCGATGCGGTGGATACTGCCTTCACCGATTTTGTCCGCCACGAAAAATTCCAGGTCGACTACGCCGGCATCCACTACTCGGACTCCGAAGCCGAATTCGCCTGCATCAAGCGCGCCATGGACAACGGCGTGCCCTTTCTCGACGGCCACTATCTCGCCAAAATCACCCGCCCCGAACTCAATAAAGTCTTCGAAGGCAACATCGAGATGCCCATGCTCGATGAAAAGCTTGAAGTCCTCCACCAGGTCGGCAAAGCCCTCGCCGAAAAGTACGACGGCAAATTCCACAAGTTCGTCCACTCCTGCTCCCCGAAGCTCTACGACAATGGCAACGGCCTCATTGACCGCCTCGTCGTCGAATTTCCCCGCTTCAACGACGTCAGCCTGCTCGACGGCCACGAAATCAAGTTCTATAAACTCCCGCAACTTGGCATCTGGATGCTCTACGCCACGCTGCACAAGAAAAACAAGTTCCGCCTTGACGATCCACAAAAAATGACCGCCTTCGCCGACTACATCGTCCCCGTCGGTCTTCGCCTCATGGGTATCACCAGCTATTCCCCGGAACTTGAGCACGCCATCAACACCTACCAACTCATTCCGCGCGATTCCCGCTGGGAAATCGAAATCCGCGCCCACTGCCTCTACGCCACGGCGTTGCTCACCGACGAAATCAACAAAATCCGTCCCGCCAACCGCCAGATCATCATTCCGCAAATTGATGCGCGCTTCTGGCTGCCCTATCACACCACCTCATGGCCCCATCACCTGACCAAAACCATCATGTATTAGCATGTGGCACAGGCATTCCTGCCTGTGCATCCGAGCCAAATGCAGGAAAGCTCAAGCAAGCGAGATCTCAAATGCCCGCAGGAATCCTAAACGCCGGAGGCGTGAAAGAAGTTAGCCCAGGCCGCAAGGCCTGGGGTCAAAGGACAAAAAGAACGAAGAGCGCCGTGGGCGCGGCACATTTCGCCCGGCGCGCTGGATAAATTGGTTTTCTTGTTAAAAACGAAAGGAACGTCTTCATGAGATTGTCCGTCCGCTGTTGCTTCGCTGCGTTTGCCGTGCTGTCTTTTGCCTTCGTCGCAAACGCCCAATCCAAACACAAGGTCATTATTGATCAGGACGCCGCAGGCCCCGGCGGCACGGACATGCAAGCCATCCTGGCCATCGTGAATTCCCCCGATACCGATGTCCTCGGCATCACCGTCCTTACCGGCGACGCCTGGCGCGACGAAGAAGTTCAGCACACCCTGCGCCTCATGGAAATCATCGGCCGTCGCGACATCCCCGTCGTCCCCGGCGCGGAATTTCCCCTCGCCAGCAGCAAGGAGTACATCGCCAAGTGGGAAACCTTCTTCGGAAAGGTCGTCTATCAGGGCGCCTGGAACTTCGGCCTTGGTCCCGACCACAAGCCGCACAGCCCGCATGATCTTCCGCCCATGCCGGAAGGCAATCCCACGATCAAAGCCTCCGCCGAAGACGCCGCGCATTTCATGGTCCGCATGGTGCGCCAGTATCCGCACGAAGTCACGATTTACGCCGCGGGACCGATGACCGACCTCGCCCTCGCCATCGCTCTCGATCCCGATTTTCCCGCGCTCACCAAGGAACTTATCGTCATGGGCGGCAGCATCAATCCGCAAACCAGCGACCCGGAATTTTCGCTCACCCCCACGCGCGAATTTAATTTCTGGATGGACCCCGAGGCTTCCCACGCCGTTCTGCACGCGAAATGGCCCCGCGTCGTTCTCACCACCGTGGACATTTCCGTCAAGACCAACATGGAAAAGGCTCTGATCGAGCAACTGAAGAACAGCTCCGCGCCTTCGGCGAAATACGTTTTCAAATACGCCATGCCCGGCTACTTGTGGGACGAACTCGCCGCCGTCGCCTGGCTCGATCCCACGATCATCACCAAATGGAAGAAGCTCTACATCGACGTGGACACCGACCACGGCGCCGGCTACGGCAACACGCTCGCTTGGGGGCCGGGCCTGCAGCCGGACAACGGCGCAGCCCTTGTCGAAGTCCAGGACGATCTCGACAAACAAAAATTCTACAAGGAATACATCGACCTGCTCTCCCGTCCCACGCCCAACGCCAAAGACCCAGCGGGCAACTAGCGCGAAACTCTGCCCTCCGCCAATGCGGCGGGTCGGTTTCCGATTATCCCGTTTACCAGGCGCTATCCTGCGGACGGGAGTGTGCACGGTAACTACTCGGGCAATTTTACGCTTGGGAACTTCGTTCAGCCGAGCGGAGTCCAACTAGAATAGAGATTGAAGTTCCTCTTTACTTCAATGCCCACGTTGCGTCGAGCGTTTCGTCGAATCGCCTTCATAATCGTGGCGGTCCTCGCGCTGAGTTGGCTTTACTTGTACCTTGATTCAGTTCGCGAGCGTCGAAAAGCAGAACACCTGATTGCAGACCTAAGGTCGTTTCCCTTCGCGACTTCGGGATTGCCAGAAGTACGCCAGCTCACGAATCAATATGGAGGTACGGCGGTACAATCATTCCCGCTTCCGAAGTTTCTGCCGCCCGGTGTGCCTTTGCGATTCCCATGGCATCCCGATTCAGAAATGCCGTTGCCGCAGGTCCGGACACGGCCAACTTGCACGCCAGAAGATTGCACCTTTCTGGTTCGAATTGCACCGCGAATATGCATATATGATTTGCACCTAAATTACAGAATTTCGGAGTTCCTCGCCTCTGCACTTGCGTATGTTGGCCTTCGCCCGTGGGCAGTACAGGCAGAGTTCGAGATCAAAGATGGCAAGCTATGGGGGAGCCGGAGTGGAGCAGGTCAAGTAAGACGCAGGACCGTGAGTTCGTACCGAGGAATGATATGGCTAGGCTACGAAGTTATTTACGCGTCCAACGCAAGCGCTTCACATCGCCCTGAATATTGTGTCGGCGTTCCCCACATCACAGGAACCATCTCCGACGACCTATGGACGTACTTCGCACAGACTACGGCTTCGAGAGCCAGCCATGCTTTTGACATCGACATTGGTTGCTTCACGGCTCTCACCCACGCTTGTAGTGGGTTCGGCGAGCTTTCCCCTTCGGCCTGGGCCGATTATCAAGCACGCGTTGAACCCCAGGCCAGGCGCTAACTCCCGGTAAGCCGTGCTAATCGGAAACTGACCCGCTAACGGCCCGCCCCTCCGCGTGAAGGAAGCCCGGTGCAGTGGTATTCTAGGCCTTTGCCACTAAGCCAACGCAGCGACTCCTCTGGAGACTCCCAATGGACACCCCAAAGCGCCCACGCCTTGAAATTACGGATCGCCAGGGCAACCGCATTATTAGCGAGGGCCACTCGAATCAGCCCATCATTGCGCGCTTGCATGGCCGCGAATTAACTCCGAATCGCGGCACCTCGCTGAACCTCGATTGGGTCGAAGACGTCCGCGTCAACACCAGCGCCGTCGAACGCCGCACGGCAACGCTGGTCACCCGCCGCACCGTCAAAAAAGACTGGCAGATCGCCTGGATGCTCCGCGCCATCTCCTGCATCGACCTGACCACGCTCAGCGGGGACGACACCGACGAACGCGTGAAGCGCCTCTGCGCCAAGGCCCGCCACCCGATCCAGCAGGAACTCGTCGAAAAGCTCGGCATCGAGGAACTCAATCTCCATACCGGTGCCGTCTGCGTCTATCACCTCTTTGTCGAAACCGCCCGCCGCGCCCTCGAAGGCACGAACATCCCGGTTGCCGCGGTCTCCACGGGTTTCCCCGCAGGCCTCTCTCCTCTCGAGGAACGTATCGCCGAAATTCGCCGTTCCGTCGAAGCCGGCGCCAATGAAATCGACGTGGTCATCACCCGGGCTCATGTCTTCGGCGCGCAGTGGCAGAAGCTCTACGACGAAATCGTCGCCTTCAAGGACGCTTGCGGCCCCGCGCACCTGAAAGTCATTCTCGGCACCGGCGATCTCCTCACCCTCCGCAACGTCGCGCGCGCCAGCATGGTGGCCATGATGGCCGGAGCCGACTTCATCAAAACTTCCACGGGCAAGGAAACCGTCAACGCCGTTCTCCCCGTGGGCCTGGTCATGGTCCGCGCCATCCGCGAATACGCCGAGGAAACCGGCATGGCCGTCGGCTTCAAGCCCGCCGGCGGCATCCGCACCGTGAAACAATCGCTCGAATGGCTCGCGCTGATGAAAGAAGAACTCGGCAACAGTTGGCTGGAGCCGCATCTCTTCCGCTTCGGCGCCAGCGGCATGCTCGGCGACATCGAACGCCAACTCGAGTTCCACGTCACCGGCCGTTATTCCGCCGATTATCGCCACCCGCTCGCGTAGGCGCACGGCTTTAGCCGTGCCAGCGTGCCGATGGTATTTTGGGTACTCAGGAGGTGGGGGCTTTAGCCCCCACGCAAGTCGTCTGCAAGAAGTGGGGCTTCAGCCCCTGAGATTCTAATCAAAGGAGAACAGCCATGGGCAAGAAAGCCAGTGCGAACGACGCGGAAATCATCCTGAAACTCTACGACTTGCGCCGCGAACCGGAACTCCGCAAGGCCCGCAACTGGTGGCTCTGGGATTTTTCGCCCCGCACCGCCGACGACTTCTTGAAAGTGGCCAACGCCGCCGGCTCCCAGGAAAACAACTGGCTCCGTCAGGGCGCCAGCTACTGGGGCATGGCCGCCGCCTTTGTCCGCCAAGGCTTGTTGGACGAAGATTTGTTCCTGCGTCCCGCGTGCAGCGGCGAAATGTTCTTCATGCTCGCGAAAGTCTATCCGTTTCTCCCGGAACTCCGCGAGAAGCTGGGCGACCCTGAAGCGTTTCGCGACGTGGAAAAGGTGGCCACCAACAGCAAGTGGGGCCGCGAGCGCCTGCAGTTCATCATGAAGCGCATCGAAGCGATGCGCGAAAAGAAAGCCAAGGAAGCCCAGGCCTAAGCTCGCTAGGAAACTATTGGGGCGACTCCGGGGAAGGGCTTCCATCCTGAAGGGCGTCTCATAGTAGGGTCTGGGGGTCGGAGCTTTAGCTCCGACATCAAGATGCGAAACAAAAAGGGGCTTTAGCCCCTGAGGAATTGCTTCTTCGCTGAGGAGTAATAAAGAAACATGAGCGTCATCGAAAAATTCCGCACCATGGAATACGGCCCCGCGCCGGAAGATCCCAAGGAGTCGTTGGTCTGGCTCGACGGCCACAATCGCAAATTCGGTCACTTCCTTGACGGCGCGTGGCACGCTCCCTCCGACGGAAAATATTTCGAAACGACGGATCCTTCCTCCGGCACCGTCCTCGCCGAAGTCGCCCAGGGCAGCGCCGCCGACGTTGACGCCGCCGCAAAAGCCGCGCGCAAAGCCCTCCCCGGCTGGCAAAAGAAAACTCCCCACGAGCGCGCCCGCTTCCTCTACGCCCTCGCCCGCCAGGTACAAAAGCATTCCCGCCGCCTCGCCGTCCTCGAAACCATGGACAACGGCAAGCCCATCCGCGAAAGCCGCGACATTGATATTCCCCTCGTCGCCCGGCATTTCTATCATCACGCCGGCTGGGCCCAGCTTCTCGAACAGGAATTTCCCGGCTACGCCGCCTGCGGCGTCGTCGGCCAGATCATCCCGTGGAATTTCCCCCTGCTCATGCTCGCGTGGAAGATTGCTCCCGCTCTTGCCACTGGAAACACCGTAGTTCTGAAGCCGGCCGAATACACGCCGCTCAGCGCCTTGGCATTCGCCGAAATCTGCAACGAGGTCGGCCTGCCCAAGGGCGTCGTCAACATCGTCACCGGCGACGGCTCGACCGGCGAAGCCCTCGTCAAGCATCCCGACGTCAACAAGATTGCCTTCACGGGTTCCACCGAAGTCGGCCGCGCCATCCGCAAAGCCACCGCCAATTCCCGCAAGCGTCTTTCGCTGGAACTCGGTGGCAAATCACCCTTCGTCATTTTCGAAGACGCCGACCTCGACGGCGCCGTCGAAGGTCTTGTCGACGGCATCTGGTTCAACCAGGGCCAGGTCTGCTGCGCGGGCTCGCGCCTTCTGGTGCAGGAAAGCATCGCCGAGAAAATGTTCCGCAAGCTGCAAGCGCGCATGAACACGCTGCGCATTGGCCCGCCGCTCGATAAAGCCATAGACATCGGCGCCATCGTCGCCCGCGTGCAACTGGAGCGCATCGACCGCCTGGTGCAACAGGGCATCGCCGAAGGCGCCACCTGCTGGCAACCGGAAGTGCTCCTGCCCTCGCGCGGTCTCTATTACAAGCCCACGTTACTCAGCAACGTTCAACCAACCTCGATCGTCGCCCAGCAGGAAATCTTCGGCCCGGTGCTGGCTGCGATGACCTTCCGCACGCCCCGCGAAGCTGTCGAACTCGCCAACAACACCGTCTATGGTCTGGCGGCCAGCGTCTGGAGCGAGAGCATCAACGTCGCCTTGCAAGTGGCCGCGCAAATCAAAGCCGGCGTCGTCTGGGTCAACAGCACGAACATGTTCGACGCCGCTTGCGGTTTCGGCGGCTACCGCGAGAGCGGTTACGGCCGGGAAGGCGGCCGCGAGGGCCTCGTCGAATATCTCGAGCCCATCTGGTTTCACAAGCTCCCCGCGCTCAAGAAAAACGGCGCGCGCAAAAGCGATCCAGCCGAAGTCGCAACACCCGGCATCGACCGCACCGTCAAGCTCTACATCGGCGGCAAGCAGGTTCGCCCGGACTCCGGCTACAGCCTGGAAATCCGCGGCAAGAAGGGCGAATTGCTCGGCGAATCCCCACTCGGCAACCGCAAAGATATTCGCAACGCCGTCGAAGCTGCCCGCAAAGCGGAGTCCTGGGCAAAAACCACGGCGCACAACCGTGCCCAGGTTCTTTACTACATCGCCGAAAATCTCTCGCAGCGCAGCGACGAAATCACCGCAAGGCTATCCGCTGCCGTCGGCAAAAAGCAGGCCGCCGAAGAGGTGCAGAGAAGCATCGAGCGGTTATTTTCCTACGCGGCCTGGGCTGACAAATATGACGGTGCCGTCCACAATCCCCCGTTTCGCAACGTCTCCATTGCCATGAACGAAGCCATCGGCACCGTCGGCGTGGTCTGCCCCTCGGAATTCCCGCTCCTCGGCTTCTTCACGCTCGTCCTTCCGCTCATTTCTGCCGGCAACGCCGTTGTTGCCGTCCCTTCCGAAGCCTATCCGCTCATCACCGGCGATCTCTATCAGGTCTTCGAAACCAGCGATCTCCCCGGCGGTGTCGTCAACATCGTTGCCGGACGCGCCACGGAACTCCTCAAGGTCCTCGCCGAACACGACGACCTCGACGCCATCTGGTGCTACGGTGACGCCGAAATGTGCGCCACCGCGAAAGCTCTTTCTATTGGCAACCTCAAACAGGTCTGGACCAACGAGGGCCGCCAGATCGACTTCCAGCAAACTTCCCAGAGCGAAGGCCGCTGGTACCTCGAGCACGCCCACCAAGTGAAAAACATCTGGGTTCCCTACGGCGAATAGCCCCGACCACCTGTAGGGGCGGCTTTACGCCGCCTTCTTCCACCCGTGTAGTGTGGCCGACCTTCAAGTCGGCTCCGTAGGCCCCGCCGTCTGCGGCGGGCCGCTTCCCGTCTAATGTCACTTACCGATCTCTCTTCCGCTATTTCGCCCGTGCAAAAAAACAAGGGGATGGCCGAAGCCATCCCCTTGCTCGAAGTGGAAGTTGCGATTATTGGTCGGAAGCCGCGGTGTAGAACACCACGAACTGCGGGTTGGTTCCTGTACTCACGGTTGCCGGTGACGTTGGTGTCGGCGCGCCGTTCGAGCCGATGGTATAGAGCGATATGTCGTCGGCACCTAAATTGTCGATGGCCAGCAGTGCCCCGGTCGGGTCAATGGCCATGCCGGTTGGTTCAACGTCGGTTGGTTGCGGCGTGCCGATCACAGACCCGATCACTCCCGTCGCAGGCGTGAGCCCGTACGCAATCACCTGGCCAGCGCCTACGCAGTCCCCGTAATCTAGGACGTATAGATAGTTGTCGTTAGGGCTTGTCAGGACGTTGAAGGTATCGGTCGTGCCGGTAATCGCGGTTGGTCCTGAACCAATCTGTACCAACTGGCCGGCAGTCGCGCCGCTCGCGGTAATGGTGTACGCGCTGACGCTCTGTCCACCCGTGTCTGTGCCTTCGTTGGCCACGAACACATGTCCATTCACATCCGTGGTCCCGAAGTAGGGGTTCGTCCCGGTGTCCACCGGAGTCCCGAGGGAAGTCAATTCGCCAGTAGTTTGGTCGATAGTGAATTGGCTGACGGTGTTATTTCCACTGTTGACAACGTAGAGATACATCCCGGCTTGGTCGGTCATGATCCAGGACGGGAAATTCAGCGTTCCGTCGTTGAAGCTGCTGGTTAAGTCAGGGATTCCGGTCAGCACGCCATCGGTCGTATTCGGCGTGCAGCCAAGTCCATTATGGGTGATCGTGAAGCCGTAGAGGACGCTGCTCCCATTCGTAATCACATAGATGAATCGTCCCGTCGGATCAATCACCCCGACGTAAATGTCCCCGGTAGTATCGGTCGCCGCCTTACCCGGCTGACCCGTTGCCGTGGATATGATGCCCTTGGTGGAGTCAACGCAGTTTGAGTTGATGGCTCCGTTCGAGTCAATGTAGAAGAGCAGATCGCCGGAAGGATGCAGCAGTATTTGCTGCGGGTTGCCGATAGCGGGTATCACGCCGCTCGGATACTTGGTATCGTTCGTGTTTGGTGTCAGCGGCGTGCTCGAGCCGACATTCACGATGTAGCTCGAAATCGTATTTGAGTTGATATTGGCTACGTATGCGAATCGCGCGGCCGCTGCTTGCACCGTTAAGCTCGCTGTGCCGGGGATGACCGCCGTATTGCCCGGTTCGCTGGCGGTAATGGTCACCGCCGTAATCGATGCGGTCAGCGCCTGAGCCAGGCCCGTACCGGAATTGATGGATGCTACATTCGTGGCGCCCGATGACCAGCTCACTGGGCTCTGCGGAGCCTGCAGAGTGCCGTCGTTGAGTCTTTCCATCGCCGTATATTGAAACCGTGGTCCCCGTCGAAGCGGTTATGGTGCTTGGCGTTATCACCAACGTCGTAGCGCCCGTTACCGTCACGGTAGCCGTGCCGACTATCACCTCATCGCAACTCGTGGCTGTCACTGTGGTGGTCCTGGCGGTCCCGGAGCCCACTGCGGTCACAAGACCTGTCTGGTCGATTGTGGCGACGGTTGGATCGTCTGTTGCCCAGAACACCTGACCGCTAATATCCTGGTCAGCGCCGCCTCCTCCGGCCAACGTAAAGCTCCCCGTGGCGGAAAACTGTTGAGTCTGGCCTGCAGGAAGCGGATTCGTCACAGGAGGCACGGCGGCTACGGTGATGAAATTGAGCTGATCCACCTCCAACTGCGTGGTAGCCGCGGTGATGCCGCCCAGCGTGGCTCCAATGTTCGTGAATCCAAGCGCAAAGGGCGCACCGGTGGCCAGGCCAGTGTTGTCAATCGTTGCGACCGTCGTATCCGAAGAGCTCCAGGTCACTGCGCTGGTCTTATCCTGGGTTGTTCCGTTGGTGTAGTAACCCGTGGCCGCATATTGCAGCGATCCGCAAACCGCAGTGGTGATGTCCCGCGGCGTAACCGCAGCGTGCCGGGAATTGTGTACCGGAGTGCGTGCTGCGCGCCGGGCGCCTTTAGCCCCGTCAATTTGCGAGCTGACGTAAATGGTTCCGTTATTCGGAGCGAGAACTAAATACCGCAATGTGGGAGCGCAATTGCAGGCAGCGAAGATGGCCGCACAAATGAGTGCCATCCCCGAAAGTGCTCAAACGGCTGGACTTGCGTATCATGATGCCTCCTCAGAGTAACCGCAGAAATCTATCTGGACAGAGACACAACTCTAAATGGGTCATTGCCTGGGCGGCAGGAATGCGTTTGTGGGCGAGGTCCCACCCCGTTCGAATGTCGTGGATCCCAAGTTGCCTCTGCATGGGCACGATACTTGAAAACCTGATGCTCCGGCAAGATGTCCGGGCGGTAATAGGTAACGTTTCAATTAACTCGCTAATCCTCCACTCGCTTCTCGCACCCGGTATCCCATGAGATAAACTCCGGATTGTCCTTGCCGTCGAGTTCTGTAATCATGCGACCATACTTTTACGTGTAACCTGGCTGCCGCGCGTTCCTCATACTAGTTCCTAAGGACCCGAACTCATGGCCCGACTGCTCACTACGGAAGACCATCGCCTGGAGGAAGCTCGCCAGCGAAAGAAACACTGGAAACGTTGGGGACCCTATCTTTCCGACCGGCAGTGGGGCACGGTCCGCGAGGATTACAGCGCCAATGGCACCGCCTGGGAATCCTTTCCGTTCGAACACGCTCACGCCCGCGCCTACCGCTGGGGCGAAGATGGCATCGGCGGCATCTGCGATCGTCACCAAATGATCTGCTTTTCCTTGGCCCTCTGGAACGGCAAGGACACGATTCTGAAGGAGCGCCTCTTTGGCCTCACCGGCAACCAGGGCAATCACGGCGAAGACGTCAAGGAATGCTACTTCTACCTCGATTCCACCCCGACGCACAGCTACATGCGCATGCTGTACAAATATCCCCAGGCGGAGTTTCCCTATCGCTGGTTGCTTGAAGAAAATGAGAAGCGCGGCCGCTCCAAACCGGAGTTTGAGCTGCTGGATACCGGCGCGTTCGAGCAGAATCGTTACTTTGACGTCTTCGTGGAATATGCAAAATGCGACGTCGAAGACATCCTCATCAAGATCACTGCCTGGAATCGCGGGCCGGAAGCGGCACCGCTGCATATTCTCCCGACCTTGTGGTTCCGCAACACCTGGTCCTGGGGCAAGGATCTGCGGCGGCCCACTGCCCGGAGAGCTCCCGATACCCCGGGCTCACTCTGCACGGAGCTGGAGCATTGGCAGTACGGCAAGCGCTGGCTGCTGTGTGCCGGGACGCCGGAGCTTCTTTTCACGGAGAACGAAACCAACTACGAGGAGATCTTCAACTTTCGCAGCCGCACTCCCTACGCGAAAGATGCCTTTCACAATTACCTCATCCGCGGAAATAAAGCAGCCGTCAATCCCCAGCTGACGGGCACCAAAATGGCAGCCCATTACCCCGCCCATCTCGGGCCTGGTGAATCCATCACCCTCAAGCTGCGCTTGACCGATATCCATCCTCTCGGCGGGATGGACACCAACTCTCCCATGATCGGCACCATTACCGCTCCCGCTCATCAGGAGCGCGCTCCCGGCGTTCCGGGTACCAATGATTTCGGCGAGGGCTATGACGCTCTGTTCGCTCTGCGCCAGCAGGAGGCCCAGGAATTCTACGATTCGCGTATTCCCAAGCATCTTTCCGACGATGCGCGTCACGTGACCCGTCAGGCCTACTCCGGCTTGCTCTGGTGCAAGCAGTTTTATCACTACGACGTCTACACCTGGCTCGAAGGCGATCCCGCCGGCCCCGAACCCCCCGAGCAGCGCTGGCACGGCCGCAATAAGGATTGGACCCATCTCTATAACGACGACGTCATCTCCATGCCCGACAAGTGGGAGTATCCCTGGTATGCCGCGTGGGACCTCGCATTTCACTGTATTCCGCTGGCGATTATCGATCCCGACTACGCCAAAGAGCAGCTCATCCTTCTTCTCCGCGAATGGTACATGCATCCCAACGGCCAGCTGCCTGCCTACGAATGGGCTTTTGGCGATGTCAATCCTCCTGTGCACGCCTGGGCGGCGTGGCGTGTCTACAAAATCGAACGCCGCATCCGCGGTGTCGCGGACCGTAGTTTCCTCGAAAAAGTCTTTCACAAGCTGCTCCTGAATTTCACCTGGTGGGTCAACCGCAAGGATCCGGACGGCCACAACATCTTCCAGGGGGGCTTCCTTGGCCTCGATAACATCGGAGTCTTCGACCGCTCCGCGCCGTTACCCACCGGCGGCCATCTCGAACAATCCGATGGCACCAGTTGGATGGGCATGTATTGCCTCAACATGCTGGCCATTGCTCTCGAACTCGCCAAGGACGATCAGGCCTACGAAGATGTGGCCAGCAAATTCTTCGAGCACTTTGTGTACATTGCCCGCGCCATGAACGACATGGGTCCTCACGGCCGTTCTCTCTGGGATATGGAAGACGGTTTCTATTACGACCTGCTGCACCTTCCCAACGGCGAGGAACATTTCCTGAAGATCCGTTCCATGGTCGGCCTGATTCCGCTCTTCGCGGTGGAAACCCTGGAGCCGGAAATCGTGGATCGCCTGCCGGGCTTCAAGCGCCGCATGCAGTGGTTCATCGACAATCATCCCGACGTCCCCGAACACATCGAAATGACGCAGCGCTCCGCGCGGGGTGTGCGACGCCTGCTCTCGCTCGCCAACCGCAAGCAGATCAAGCGCATGCTCTGCCGCATGCTGGATGAAACCGAATTTCTTTCCCCCTACGGCGTACGCGCGCTCTCCCGTTACCACGAAGACCATCCCTACGAAGTCCAGGTGAACGGCCACATCAATCGCGTGGACTACGAGCCTGCTGAATCCACAACGGGTGTGTTCGGCGGCAACTCCAACTGGCGTGGACCGATCTGGTTCCCCGTCAATTTTCTTCTGATCGAATCTCTCCAGAAGTTCCATCACTATTACGGAGAAGACTTGAAAATCGAATGTCCTACGCATTCCAAAAACGAAGTCGATCTCTGGCAAGTCGCCGCGGAAATTTCCCGCCGCCTCACCCACATCTTCCTCCGTGGAAAAGACGGCAAGCGTCCCTTCGCCGGCGGCCAGAATCTTTTCAACGAGGATCCACACTGGCGTGACCTGATTCTCTTCTACGAGTACTTTCATGGTGACAACGGCGCCGGCCTCGGCGCCAGCCATCAAACCGGCTGGACCGGACTGGTCGCCAAGCTTCTGGAGCAGAGCGGAGAATAGGCGTGTCGCTTCTTGCCGAAGTGCAATTCGGGCGGGAAATCCTTGGGAATCTCGAGCAAGCCGAAGCCCGCGAGTGGCTGGTCACCAACGGCATTGGCGGCTACGCTTCCGGCACCACCGCGGGAACTTCCACGCGGCGCTATCACGGCTTGCTCATGGCCGCTCTGAATCCTCCCACGGGCCGCACGCTTCTGGTCGCAGGTCTCGATGAAACCGCGCGCTATGCCGGCCATAACTTTCCCCTCGCCACCAATCGCTGGCTCAGCGGCTTCGTTTCCCCGAACGGTTATCTGCAACTCGAAAGCTTCCATCTGGAGGGCACCAAGCCCGTTTGGCGCTACGCCCTCGCCGACGCCTCGCTCGAAAAGCGCGTGTGGATGCGCCAGGGCGAAAACACCACGTATGTGGAATACGCTTTAGTCCGCGCAAACGCCCCCGTGGAACTCGAGGGCAAGGTCATGGTCACCTACCGCGATTTCCACGCCGCCACGCATTCTGACGGCTGGCAGATGCAGGTGTTGCTTGCCGAAAAGGGAGTTCGCGTCGAGGCGTTCGCCGGCGCCACGCCCTTTTTTCTGCGAAGCGATTCCGCCGCCTTCGAGCCGCGCCACGAGTGGTACCGCGATTTCTTCCTTCCCGCCGAGCGCGAACGCGGCCTCGACGATCACGAAGACCGCCTCTTCGCCGCGATCTTTCGCCGCACACTGAACCCGGGAGAAAAGCTGACCCTCGTCTTTTCCACCGAGCCCAGCGCCTCGCTGGATGGCGAACAGTCCCGCGCCGAGCAGTCCAACCATGAATGGAAACTCTTCCAGGCTTGGCAGAAAAAGCATACACAAGTCTCCAAAACGCACCCGGATGACGAACCCAGCTGGCTCTGGCAACTCGTCCTCGCCGCCGATCAGTTCATCGTCAAGCGTCCGCTCCAGAACCAGCCTTCCGCTCTCAGCATCATTGCCGGCTATCCCTGGTTCAACGAGTGGGGCCGCGACACCATGATCGCCCTGCCGGGCCTCGCGCTTCCGCTCGGGCGCCCCGAAATTGCCCGGAATATTTTGGAATGCTTCGCGCAATATGTGGATGGCGGCATGCTTCCCAACAATTTTCCGGACCGCACCGGGGTGCCCCAATACAACACCATTGACGCCACCCTTTGGTATTTCGAGGCCATCCGCCAGTATTTCGAAGCCGTGCTCGATTTGGATCTGCTGAAAAAACTGTTTCCCGTTTTGTCCGGAATCGTGAATGCGCATGTTTCCGGCACGCGCTTCAACATTAGAGTCGATCCTGCCGACGCGCTTCTCTACGGTGGAAGCCCCGAAGTGCAGTTGACCTGGATGGACGCCAAAATCGGCGATTGGCTGGTGACCCCGCGCATCGGAAAACCCGTCGAAATCAACACCCTCTGGATCAACGCGTTGAACACCATGGCGGAATTCGCCCGGCAACTAAAACAGCCCGGGGAAGGCTATGCCAAGTTGCGCGATAAAGCCGTCAAGAATTTTCAGAAGTTCTGGAATCCGCAGCGCAATTGCTGCTTCGATGTGCTTGACGTTCCCGGCGTCGGCGCGGATGCTTCACTCCGCCCGAATCAGATCTTTGCTGTTTCCTTGCCCTTCAGTCCGCTCACACAAGCCCAGCAGAAAAATGTTGTCAACACCGTTGGCCGCGAACTTCTCACTTCCGTCGGACTCCGCAGTCTGGCCCCTTCCGATCCCGCCTATAAGGGCCAATACACCGGCGGCCCTCGTGAACGCGACTCCGCCTACCATCAGGGCACCATCTGGCCGTGGCTCTTGGGCCCGTTTGCGCTGGCGCACTTCAAAATCCACGGCGATCGCGCCGCCGCGAAAAGCTTTCTCGAACCGCTCGGCAACACCATTCACTCGGCGGGCCTCGGCACCATTAGCGAAATCTGTTCAGGAGACCCCCCATTCCCACCTGCCGGCTGCCCCGCCCAAGCCTGGAGCGTCGCCGAACTCCTCCGCGCCTGGGAATTCCTCTCCACCCAACCCGCAAGGAGCAGTTAGTCTGTTTGTGGGATTTCCTTGTGGCACAGGCATTCCTGCCTGTGCAGCCGAGCCACCACCACCGAACTTAATGCCTGCAAGGTCGATCTGCCTGCAATCCCCATTTGATTCTTGGTTCAATCCAACCGTGGCGCGGGCTCATACAATTCAATCAAAACCTTCCCTGCATCCGGCGCGGCCACCAGGAAGAAATTCACGCGCGTTCCATCCGCCCCCGCTCGCGTCGCAGGGTACACCCCGCTCAAGCCAAAATTCTCCTTCAACAATTGGGTGGCCCGATCCACGTCCTTGCACAAAAGCTCCACCTGCTGAATCCCCTCGCCGAACTTTTGTAGATATCTGGCAATGGCGCCGCTGCCCGCGGGATCCTTGCTCGTCAGGATGTCCATGGTCAGCCCGCCGGGAAAATGCAGCTCAAATTCCTTCGCGTCCTGGTCCGGAGGCACTTCCGCCAGCCGCGGCAACCCGTTCGCCTCGTGCATCTTCTCAAACCGCTCCGGTGTCACCGCCAGCCCCACGGTCACTTTCGGCGCGTGCGACTCCAGCAAATCCGCCAGCTTCGTGTCGCTCCACCACGGATACACGGCGTGATCCGCCAGCGCCCTCCCACTGCGATAAATCTCATTTGCTGATACAACGCGGACTTCGGGGTCGCTCGAACACATGCCCTCAATGGCGCGTTGCAGAAGTTCGTTCATCGTTTCACCCAAGGTACGCCTCAGTTTGCTGCCGCACTAGTTTAACTGGATTGCGTCCCATTCGTCTTTACAGGTCCGGCCAAAAGGGAAACCAGCATGGCCAGTCCGAGAATCGCTCCCACCACAACCAACGAAAGCACCGTCGAAAAATGGAACCACGGTTCGGCCACCATTTTGCCGCCGATAAACACCAGCACCAGCGCCAGTCCAATGCTCAAATAGCGGAAAAACTGCAGCACGTCGGCTAGCAGAAAATAAAGCGCGCGCAACCCAAGAATGGCGAAAACGTTGGAGGTATAGACAATAAACGGGTCCCTCGTGATGCCGAAAACCGCCGGAACCGAGTCCACCGCAAACGTTACGTCGGTGATTTCCACGATCAAAAGCACCAGCAGCAGCGGCGTGGCAAACAGCTTCCCGCTCTCGCGCAGGAAAAACTTTCCCCCGCGGTATTCCTTCGTGACCCGCAAATGCGAACTGGCAAACCGGAAGATCGGGTTCTTCTCGTAGTGCACCGTCTTGTCGTGCTTCCACAGCATGTGCAATCCGGTGTAGACGAGGAAAATGCCGAACACCTGCAGAATCCAGTCGAACCGGCTGACCAGCGCCGCCCCCGCCGCAATCATGATCCCGCGCATCACCAGCGCGCCCAGAATTCCCCATTCCAGCACGCGGTGCTGATATTCGTCCGGCACGCGGAACGCACGAAACAGCACCAGAAACACAAACAGGTTATCGACACTCAGCGCTTTCTCGATCAAGTATCCGGTGAAGAACTCCAAACCCCGGTCCGCGCCGTGCCAATGCCACACGAAGTATCCGAAGGCTACCGACAGTCCGACCCACACCGCGCTCCAGATCGCCGCTTCGCGCAGTCCGATTTTGTGAGCTTTTCGGTGGAAGACCCCCAGATCCAGGGCCAAGGCAAGCAGAACGAAGAGATTGAACGCCACCCAGAGCAGGGTTGTGCCCATGCCGTCAGAATAGCGCAGTTCAGGGCCGTGCTGCGGCCAAGTCTTTTCCGTTCAGGTTCGAAAGTTCGGTGCGGGTGGTCTGTCCGGCTTGAATATTTACCGGCACGTCCCACGCAAATCTCCGGTCGCCGGAAACCGCATACATCCCCAGCGAACTCACCCAATAGTTCCCGGCGGGCAGTCCGTTCACCGTCAAATGCCCGTCCAGATCCGTGTCGCCTTTTAACACCAGGTATTTGGTCTGCGCGAGCTCCGGGGCTAGTTGCGCCACTCTTTGATTGTGGTCCTGCAGGGCTTTGTCCCACTTGTATTTCGGATTCACGGCGCCAAGCTCCATCTCCATGCCCGCAATGGTGCCCGGGTGCAGGTCAATGAATTTCTTAAGGGCGCTGAGATACTCCTGCTTCTGTTTTTCATACTTCGCCGGATTCGATTCCTTGTCCGAGTCTTTGTATTTGGGAACGGGCACGCCCTTTGTCACTCCGCCGCTGTTCGATCTCAAGTACGCATCGTAAAACTCCGGGATGTTCATCACGTCATCCGGAGAGATCATCTTGTCCGTTTCCGGCAAGACCAGGTCGATCGCATTATGTTTCTTCATCCAGGCTTTTAATTCCGCAGAAATGGGCAGCTTGCTGATGAACTCATCCTGGCTCGCCAGTGGAAATTGCGCCGCGGCCTGCTGCGTGATCTCGCTATAACTCATCGTCAAGATATACAATGTGAACTGCCGCACGGGTTCGGTGCGCCCGCCGGTTGGCGAAATCCGCGCGGTCACTTGCAGGGTGCCTGTTGCGGTTTGGGAAATGGTTGGTTGTGCGGAAAAGAGCGCGCAGAGAACTGCCGGCAAGAGGATTTTGGCTCGCATGGCCTCATCGTAACAGAACGCACAAGCCAGCTTCTGCAAACAACTTGCCGCCGGTGTCCTAACCGGAAAATGTAAAGGCCCGTGTAGTGGCTGGACTTCAGACCGGCCACCACCCGGTAGTGGCGGGCTTCAGCCTGCCGAAGGTGCAGGTCTGCTTATTCCAACGGGGCCCGGATCGGAGCACGGAATTTTGTAATGGCCGACCTTAAGGTCGGTGCTTTTTTGCGCGAGCCGTCTTCTCTCCCGCCAACAGCAATCCCGCCTAAAACAACTGAAACCGTGTTTCGATCGTCGCCCAGGACGCGATCGGTTGCCGCCGCGCATCGTGCGCCGGGGCGAAACGCCAGTTACGAATCGCAGCCAATGCGCTTTCATCCAATCCCATTCCCAGTCCTTTCACAATCTGGATACGCTTGGCACGACCGTCGGCGCCGATTAACACGCGTAGTGTCACGAGTCCTTGTAGTTTCGCCTTCCGCGCTTCATCCGAATACGGCGGCTCGGGGCAATACACGCAAGCTGCCAGTGAGATTACATTGGCGTAGTTCCCCGGAGTATCGTCAATGCCGGATCCGCCATCGCCATCGTCCCCCATTCCATCCCGGCCGCCATTCCCAATCGTGCCCCCGTCTCCCGGGCCCGCGGAATTTGTATCCCGCTTCTCCCATGGAAGTCCCAGATTGGTCACAAGCCGCACATCGGAAGGAGCGTTCCGATCAAAAACCGCCGGCGGCGCGGGCAAGTCGACCGGCTCGTTGTGCGTCAATCGCGGTGTCGCAAGCGGCATCCGCGAGAGCGGAGCGAGCTCGCCCTTTCTCGCGGGCAGCGGTTCCTTGGCCCCTCCTCCACCACGCAGTCCCAGTGATGCCATACCTTCTCTCAATTCCGGCGGCGGGCTGTAACTCAGCAGGGAATGGCCAAGGTCCCGGATGGAATGCTGCCTGTCAAAGGGAGGCTGGTGGTTATTGGAAGCGAACAAGAACAACAAGCTCGCAAAAATCACCACGTGAACTGCCATCGAAAGCGGCTGCGCCGAACCATACCGCGTGGAAGTATTTACAAGTGCAAAACGAAAATTCGGGTGAAGTGGAGTCATAGAGGCTCCGTCCTGTCTGCAACCTGTTTGTAAAAGACGTGCGGGCCCGCGAGCGCCAACGACGCGTAAGAAGTTCAAACCGGAAGTTTGGTTGCTCGGGAAATATAGAAGTGAGGCCTGGCCGGCCATCAGACCGGGAAGCACCAAGGCAAGGGTTCGCTTGAAAGGTAACTAAGTCAGGAACGCAAATTAATACAGTCGGAAGGTCACTTCAAACGGCACTTGCACGGCCACCGGCTTGCCATTCGGCCCGTTCGCCGGCTTGCAACGCCAGGTGCGCATCGTGTTCACGGTCGAATCATCCAACCCCAACCCTGGACTCTTGATCACGCGGGGATTCACCACCCGCCCGTCCACGGTCACAATCGCTTCCACCAGCACCGTGCCGGAATATTTCGCCTTGCGCGCCTCTTCGGAATACGGCGGGTTCGGCATGTAGAAGCACGACGGCATTCCAACGCCGTTTACTCCGGCGCGAAACGCTCCGCCGCCCGTACCGCCTCCTTCTCCAGGGCCCAAACCGCCTCCGCTGCCGCTGCCAATGCCGCCGCCTTCCCCGGTCCCGATTCCGCCACCGCCGCCGGGACCATTCGACAAGTTCACCGCACCGGCCATCGGGTCGCCCATATTGGGCAGATTCACGTTCGGTACCTTCAAGTCCGGAGGACCAAGCAGCGTTGCTTCCATTGGCAGCTTCGGCTGCGGATTCTTGATCACCGCCGTCGGCGCAGCAAACTGCGTCATCGAAAACCTCGGCGCATGTCCTTTCGTCGGGGGCAACGGAGAACGGTCTCCACCGCCACCGCCGCCGCCGGCCGGCTTGCTGCCGGGGGGCAGTTTCGGCACATAAGGCGAAATGTCCAGCGGTGTCACATCCACAGTATTCTTCGCTTGCGTTGTAGCGGGCAGCATATTGGTGATAAACGGCACCACCAGCAGCGCGATGATGCACGCGTGTACCGCAAACGCAATCGCTTGCGTCCACCCGAAATTCTCGTCCTTCGACCAGATGTCTTTTACTTGAACGGGCTTGATGCCCGCAGGCATTGCCACCTTGGTGGGAGAGAAGAATTCCTTAACCTGCTCGATGAACCCGCCGAAGTTTCCGCCCCAGTCCACTTCCAGCCGCTTGTTCACCGGCCGGTTGCCGACTTTGGGCGCGGAAAGGAAAAACTTCAGGTTTTCGCTGAGTCCCGAACCGAACGAGTTCTTCGTGAACGGAACGTCGCTGCGTTCCACAATCTTCACAGGCCGTTCCGTCAAAAACTGCTTCACGTTCGACCAGAAATTGTTCGGCATCATTCGCGCCGGCGCGTGAAAGTCCGGGACCGCCGAACTGGGCACGGGGACCACTTCCTCCGGCCCCGAGCGCTTGGGCCTGCGTATTTCTTCAGGGAGCAGATTGATCGGATCCGTCACCGTTCTTCCCTCAACTCCAATAGACGTGCGTCTACCGGTCTCGGTTTACCTAGCCGTTATGATTCGCGCGTGCTGGGAAAGGTTGCGCGACCCCCTCGGCTTACACTGCCACTGGAACTATTGTAACATACGGAGTTACTTCGACTTTCCGAAGTTTCCCGCCGTACAACGTTGCCTGTCCTCAGGTTCAGGCGCCCCTAAGTGGCGGATGAGAAGGGATATTCTTGACCGAATCCATGACCGAACCATTGGAACTCAAAAAGACGCTAAATCTGCCGAAAACAGACTTTCCCATGAAGGCCAGCTTGCCGCAGAACGAGCCCAAACAGCTCCAAGCCTGGCAGGCCGAAAACGTCTACGAGCAGATTCTCGCGGCGCGCGCTGGCAAGCCGCTGTTTGTCTTGCACGACGGCCCGCCATATCCCACGGGCACGATTCATTTGGGCACCGGCCTCAACAAAATCCTGAAGGACATGATCGTCAAGTCCAAGAGCATGGCCGGCCATCGCGCGCCTTACGTTCCGGGCTGGGATTGCCACGGCCTGCCCATCGAAACCCAAGTCGAAAAAGAGTTGGGCGGCAAGGGGAAAGTTTCGCCCGCTGAATTTCGCCAGAAATGCCGCGCCTACGCCAGCCGCTACGTCGAACAGCACAAGCGCGATTTTAAGCGCCTGGGGGTTTTTGGACGCTGGAACGATCCCTATCTCACCATGAGCAACGAGTACGAAGCCACGATCGCCGGCGCTTTCCTCGAATTCATAGAAAAGGGCTACGTCTATCGCGGCCGCAAGCCGGTCTACTGGTGCATCTACGACAACACCGCGCTTGCTGAAGCCGAAGTCGAATACGAAGATCACACCAGCCCTTCCATCTGGGTGACTTTTAAAGTGGTGGGCGGCGGCAAAGGCGATGCTACAAAAGTCGGCACGGACGTATCTGTCGTTATCTGGACCACAACTCCCTGGACCATTCCGCACAACCGCGCCCTGGCATTCCATCTGGACTATGAGTACGTGGTCGTGTCGACCGAGAAGGGAAAACTGCTCCTTGCTGCGGATCGTGTTGCCGCGCTGCAAGCCGATTGCGACATCAAGCAAGCCGACGAACTCGCCCGCTTCAAAGGCCGCGACTTTGAAGGCATGCAGTTCCAGCACCCGTTTCTTCCGATTCAGGTGCCGGGAATCCTCGCGGATTACGTCACCCTCGATCAAGGCAGCGGCGTCGTGCACACCGCCCCTGGTCACGGAGCCGACGACTTCGTCTCCGGCCAGAAATACAATCTCGAAATCTACGCCCCACTCGACGACAACGGCGTCTACACCGAAGGCTTGCCGGAATACAAAGGCAAAGATGTCTTCAGCGCCAATCCGATTGTCGTGAAACTCCTTGCGGATCATGGCGCGCTGCTCGGCCATCATCCGTACAAGCACAGCTATCCACATTGTTGGCGCTGCCACAATCCCGTGATTTTCCGCGCCACGGAGCAGTGGTTCATCAAAATGGATCAGGCCGCTCACGGCGCGCAGAAAACGCTCCGTCAGGAAGCGCTCGAAGAAATCCATCGCGTGAAGTGGATTCCCGCCTGGGGTGAAGACCGCATCTACGAAATGATCGAAAAGCGGCCGGACTGGTGCGTTTCCCGCCAGCGCTTCTGGGGCGTGCCCATTATCGTTTTTTTCTGCAAAGGCTGCGGCAAGCAGTTGCAGGATTTCACCGCGCTGCGCAACGTTGTGAAATGGTTCGAGAAGGAAGGCGCCGATGCCTGGTACAAGCACACGCCGGAGGAACTTCTGCCCGCTGGCACAAAGTGCTCCTGCGGAGCAGGGAAGTGGCGCAAGGAAAACGACATTCTCGACGTCTGGTTCGACTCCGGCTCCTCGCACCTTTCCGTCCTGAAAGGCGATGAATGGCCTGCTGACGTCTACCTCGAAGGCCCCGATCAATATCGCGGCTGGTTCCACAGCTCGCTCTTGATCGCCACGGGCATCCGTCACAAAGCGCCCTATCGCAGCGTCGTCACCCATGGTTGGACGCTCGATGAGCAGGGCCGCCCCATGTCCAAATCCCTAGGCAACATCATGCTGCCCAGCGAGATTTGCGACAAATGGGGCGCCGACCTGCTGCGCTTGTGGGTCGCCTCGCAGGAATACCAGGCCGATGTAAAAATGAGCGAACGCGTGATGACCCAGCTCAGCGAGGCCTATCGCAAAATCCGCAACACCATTCGCTTTGCCATCGGCAATCTCAACGGCTTCGACCCCTCGCGCGATGCATTGCCGAATGACCAGTTGGACGAAATGGATCGCTGGATGCTCGAACGCACCGCTGACCTCGTCAAAAAATGCCGCGAATGGTACGCCACCTACGAATTCCACCGCGTCTACCACGCGATCCACGACTATTGCATCGTGGATTTGAGCGCCTTCTACTACGACGTGCTGAAAGACCGTTTGTACACAAAAGCGCCCCGCAATAAACCGCGCCGCTCCGGCCAGACCGCCATCTGGAAAATCACCGGCGCGCTAGTTCGTCTGCTCACCCCGATCCTCGTCTTCACCTCCGAGGAATCGTGGAAATATTTACCGCGCGCAGCGGGAGAACCCGGCAGCGTCCACATCGCCGAGTTTTCCCAGGAAGCCGATCTCCGCACCGGCCTCGCTCCGGAAAAGGCCAACACCTGGGAAATGCTCGCCCGTGTGCGCGGCGAAGTGTTGAAAGCGCTCGAAACCGCCCGCAACGAGAAGAAACTCATCAACTCTGGTCTGGAAGCAAAAGTGCTTCTAAACGCTGACCTGGAATTGAAAGCCAAACTCAAGCATCATCTGGCGCAACTGCCCGCATTGTTCATCGTTTCACATGTGGAACTGATGAGCGCCGGCACCGGCGAATTCAATTCTGACGTCGTGCCCGGCCTGGAAGTCAGCATCCAGCGCGCCGACGGCAAAAAGTGCGAACGCTGCTGGAACTATTCCATCCACGTCGGCGAGAACTCGCGCTACCCGACCGTCTGCGACCGCTGCAGCGAAGCCATCGCCGAAATCGAAGGCGGCGACACCGGCGCCCTGGAGGTAAAGGCCTGATGCGTTTCCGATCCTTTACCTCCTTAACTTCCTTTACTTCATTTATCTCATGATCCTCCCCAGCCGTCTCCGCTGGCTCTCTCTCACGCTGGTCGTAGTCATTCTCGATCGCGCGACTAAGGCGTGGATCGAATCGCGCCCGATCAACTTCTTCCCTCACGTCGTAATCCCAAATTATTTCAGCATCATCTATTCCAAGAATCCCGGCATCGCCTTTAGCTTCTTCTCCAATTTCAACAGCATGACCACGCGCCTCTTTCTCATCGTGGGCTCGCTTCTGATCATTGCCCTGATCGCATGGCTCTTGGTCGCCGCCAGCGACGCCAGCCGCATCAATGCGATGGGTCTCGCGCTCCTCCTCGGTGGCGCCGCGGGCAATCTCACGGACCGCATCGTCCACGGCGCGGTCACAGATTTCCTCGAAGTCTGGCTGCGCTTCCTGCCTTTTCAAATATTCAATCCGTGGCCAACATTCAACGTCGCGGATGCCGCCGTTACTATCGGGGCCATCCTGCTTATCTTCGACGTCCTCTTTCATCCGGGTCCCGCCAAACAGAAATAGTTCCGTCTTTTGGGCTACACTCTTCGCGTGATGTCGGAAGCGCCGCAAAAATTCAGTGTCTCGGTGGAAGAAGCCGGCCTCCGTCTGGATCGTTTTGTTTCCTTCCACAATCCTGAACTCTCGCGCACCCGCGTCCAGGAATTAGTGAAAGCCGGCCTCGTCCTGCTTAACGGCAAGCCCGCCAAAGATTCCCACAAGGTCCACGCGCAAGACATCGTCGAAGTCATCCCCGCTCCGCGCCCCGCGCTGAAAGCCGAAGCCGAAAATATCCCGCTCGACGTTCTCTACGAAGACGACGATGTCCTCGCCATCAACAAGCCCGCCGACATGACCGTCCACGCAGGAGCAGGCACGTCTCACGGCACGCTCGTCAACGCCCTCCTCGGCCGTGGCCAAGCCCTTTCCACCGGCGGCGACCCCCTCCGTCCCGGAATCGTCCATCGCATTGATAAGGAGACTTCCGGCATCGTCCTCGTCGCCAAAAACGATTTCGCCCACGCCAAGCTCTCGGAAGCCTTTCGCACGCGCACTATCCAGAAAACGTATATCGCTCTTGTGCAGGGCCTGCTCAAGGAAGACCGTGGCCGCATCGAACTCCCCATCGCCCGCGATCCCGTCCGCCGCAATCGCATGACCGCCCGCCGCGCTGCCTCGCTTCCTAACGCCCGCGAAGCCCTCACCGACTGGCGCGTCCTGGCCCGCATCGACTCCACCACGCTCCTCGAAGTGCAGATTCACACCGGGCGCACACACCAGATTCGCGTCCATTTTTCCACGCTTCGCCATCCGGTTGTCGGCGACACGCTCTACGGTGCCTCCGGCCAACTGCACGTCGGCCGCACGTCGCTGCCGTCGCTCCACCGGAACTTCCTGCACGCCGCGAAAATCGCCTTTGCACAACCCCGCACTAACCGCCCGGTTCAAGTAACGGCTCCGTTGCCCGTGGAACTCCGCGCATTCTTGGAAAAGCTCGCCTCTGCCACCGGCGAAAGTTCTTCGCGAATTGACGCTGCGCTCCGAGGGTTTCTATAATCAGTGGACATGCGCTTCCGTCTCCTGGGGACCGTCACCGTCATCGTTTTGCTGGGTAGCGTTCTGCTTTTCGCCCAGCAGCAAACTCCGTCCACCCCTCCGCCGCAGAATCCTCAACAACAGAATCCCCAGGAGCAAAACCCGCAAGAGCCCATCGCCAAAAGCCAGACGGTCATCCCCGTCCAAGTCAATCTTGTGGACGTCCTCTTCACTGTCCTCGACCGCCGCAACAAGCTGGTCTCCGCGCTCGACAAGCAGGACTTCAAAATCCTCGACGACAACGTTCCCCAGGACATCCGCTATTTCAGCAAACAATCCGATTTGCCTTTGCGTATTGGCATGCTCGTGGACACTTCCAACAGCATCCGCGACCGCATCAAGTTCGAGCAGGACGCCGCCGACAACTTCCTCTTCAGCGTCCTCCGCCACGGCAAAGACGAAGCCTTCATCATGACCTTCGACGACGAGCCGCAAGTCATCCAGCCGTTCACCGGCGACACCGGCCTCTTGCGCGACAAAATCGACCGCACGCGCGCCGGCGGCGGCACGGCCGTCTACGACGCCATTTATCAGGCTTGCGTGCAGGAACTCAGCCACCCGCCGCGTCCTCCCGGCGACCAGCCGGACGTCGTCCGCCGCGTGATGATCCTGATCAGCGACGGCGAGGACAATCTCTCCAACCACACGCGCGCTGAGGCCATTGAAATGGCCCAGCGCACCAGCGTGGTCATCTACACCATCAGCACCAGCACGCAATGGATTACGCTCGACGATCCCAGCAAGGAACGCACCGGCAACCGCAAGTATCACCTGACCGAAGGCGACAAAATTCTTCAGGATCTTGCCGAAGAAACCGGCGGCCGAGCCTTTTACCCGTACCACGTGGACGATCTCGATCAATCATTCCAGGACATTGGGGACGAGCTGCGCAACCAGTATTCCATCGCCTACAACCCCAGCAACCACACCCTCGACGGCCGCTACCACAAAATCAAGATTGAAATGCCCGATCACAAGGGCTATCAGGCTCGCGCCCGCCGCGGCTACTTCGCCCGCAGCAACTCCGACCTCGTTAAACCCGCCGGCTCCGTCAAGTAGTCCAACGCAAAGGCAATGCAATCACTCGGGAAGGTGTCTCCGAACCGTAACCGCCGCATCGCTAGTTTCTTTAGAAGGCCGGGGCTTCAGCCCCGCGTTGAAGAGACGCAAGAAATGGGCATTAGCCCCTGAAGCGAGAGTTCTTGTGATTCTCCTTCTATGATGAGGGCAATCTGGAAAATGTCGGCGCGCCGACATTTAAAGTTTTACTTGAAGGTTTTTCGAATGATTTTTCCCGAAATGGAACGCGCGGACCTTGATTCTAAATGTCTTATTCCTCTACCTCATTTTCTTTCTCTACCTCATTTACATCTACTTCCCGCCGCTGGTGTCTTTCAGCAGTACCACGTCGGATTCGTTTTCCCCGCGCTCGAGGGCGATATGCGAGCCATCGGGTGAGTAGACAAACCGCAGGATCTTGTCGGAAGTGAAATGCGTTAGCGGTTTGCTTGCGGAGCCGTCCAGCGGCTGCTGCCACAAATTGTCCACGCCCTTGACCCGCACAATGTACACCACAGCCTTCCCGTCGGGCGCAAACGCCAGCTCACTTTCCATCGCGCGTTGGTCCATATCGTGATAGGCCATGTGGTGTCCTTCGGTCGAATCCAGCCGCAGCATCAATTTGTGATCGAGCTCTCGCACTTCCAACGATGCAATATTCTGGCCGTCCGGCGCCAGCGCGTACGCCCCTGTCGAAAACTTGATCACCGTCTCCGGCGCTCCTCCTCCGTCAATGGCCACCCGCTTCAGATAATGGTTGTCGTTGTTGTCCAGATAATAGACCCAATGTCCGTCCTTCGAGCAGGTCGGCGTGTTGTCGCTCAATCCCTTGCTGAGTTGCCGCTGATCGCTTCCGTCCAGGTTGCTGCGCCAAATGTTAGACGATGCCGCGCTGGTCCGCGCCAGTTGCCGGAACACCAGGTAATGGCCATCTCCACACGCCGAAACCTGATTGGCCACATGCTGGTCGTCCGAAAAAATCGTCTTCGCCCCGCCTCCCGGGTTCACTACTCTCATGTCCCCCGACTGTGGCAGCACCAGTTTGCCATCCACCGTCCAGTCCCAACGCCAGATGGGCAGTCTCGATTCCAACGCCACTTGGGTCAATTGGTCGGCTTGTGCCGCGGGTGCAACTCCCAGTTCATACCGCAGCCGCCCCTGAATCGCCGCCAGTTTCTTCCCGTCTTTCGAAATCGTCTGCCCGCCGTAGCTGTCCGTGTCAGTAGTGAGCCCCCGGTACTCTCCCCTGGGATAGGAGATAAATCCCAAGCGTGCCTGCAAGCTACCCGCGCCCAGCACCGAAGAATTCACGATGAGCCCCGAGCCGTCCGGCATCCAGGTCGGCACGTAGTAGATGTGGTCCGCGGAAATTATGGCAAGTTTTTCCTGCCCCGTCGCCACGTCCACCGCGGAAAGTCCCCCGATGGCATCATTGGTCGGCTGCACCACGGGCAGCAGGATCGTCTTGCCGTCAGGCGACCACGCGGGCACATAGCTGTCGCTCTTCACCGGGCGCCCGCTGAAGATGGGCCGCTCAATCGCCCCATCCTCCTTGGCCAGCAGCAAATCCCAGTTGGGTGAATCGTGCAGCTGCCGCAAAAACGCGAAGTGTAACCCATCCGGCGAAAAGGTAATCGGGCTGTCCACGTCTTTAATCAACACTTGCGGAGCCCCGCCCAGCACTGAAGCGCGATACAGCACCGAAATGCTCTCTTCCGCCTCCTCGCGCCTCAAAAAATAAATGTAATTTCCGTCCGGCGAAAACCGCAGGCTTTCGTAGCGCGTCGCCGCCGGCTCCACCACCTGCTTGTTGGTTTCCGTCGGAATATGGTGCAGCCACAGAGACTGCATGCCCTTTTCTTCCAGCGCCTGCAGCAGGTATTTCCCGTCCGGCGAAATTGCCGCCTGCACGATGTGCCCGTTGTTCGAGACATTTTCGATGGAGAATTTCTCGAAGGGCACATGCCTGGTCTGTTCCACGATCGAGTAAATTCCATACGCCGCCGCCCCAATCAGCACAGCCACAAAAACCAGCAGTACGCTGACTCCCAGCTTGTTCTTTTGTGCCGCCTCCACCAACACGGTGCTGCTGCTGATCCGTGGCTGCACGCCTGAACTCCTCGGCGCCGCATGAGCCGCCGTCGCCGTGCTGCGGCTGGTGGATACCGTCGGATCCGACCCCGGGCGCCCCGGCTCCAGTTCCCGCAGCAGCCGCTTCAGGTCCGAGCGAAGTTCCGCGGCCACCTGGTAGCGCATTTCGCGGTCTTTCTCCAACAACTTGTTGATGATTCGTTCCAACTCCGGCGGAATGCTGCTGTTGAACTGCACCGGTGAAATCGGCGCGGCGTGCAGAATGTTGCCGAAGATCACTGCGCTCGTTGAACCTTGGAACGGATGGCGGCCAGTCACCATCCCGTACATCACCGACCCCAGCGAGAAAAGGTCGGTGCGCGCATCCAACGATTCGCCACGCGCCTGTTCCGGCGACATGTAAACTACCGTGCCCACGGTGGTGCCCGTGCGTGTTTGAAATACGGTGTCCGACTCCCCAACGGTATCGCCCGAGGGCCCGCCTTCCGATTCCATCAGCTTCGCCAGCCCGAAATCCAGAATCTTCGTGGTGCCTCTGGCGGTCAGGAATATATTCGCCGGCTTGATGTCCCGGTGGACGATGCCTTTTTTGTGTGCGGCGTCCAGCGCATCGGCGATTTCGATGCAAACCTCCACGCAGTGGGGAATGTTCATCGTGCCGCGCGCCAGCACCTTGTCGAGCGACTCGCCTTCCAGCAGCTCCATGGCGATGAACGTCTGCCCTTCGCACTCTTCGATGGCGTAGATTGTGCAAATGCCGTGATGGTTCAGCGCAGACGCGGCGCGCGCCTCGCGAAGAAATCGCTCCATCGCTCCGGCGTCTTGCCGGGTGCCTTCTTTCAGAAATTTCAGGGCAACACGCCGCCCGAGCTTGGTGTCTTCGGCTTCATACACCAATCCCATGCCGCCGGAGCCAAGTTTCCGGATGATTCGATAGTGAGCGATTTGTTGCAGGTTCATCGGGCGCAGTTGCGGGTGACTCGCCGCCCTGTGATGTTAGCCAAGCACTCTCTTGCGGTCAATCGCCGCCACAAACCATCCTTCTATCCCCGCGGCGCGTAATACCCCTTGCGCGTCAATACCTTGAAATCGTGGTTCGTCACGTCCACCTTGATCTTCCGGAATTTCCCATCCTTCGCGTTATTCGTGGGATAGTAGCCCAGCGTATACTGGCTCCGCAATTCTTCGGAAATCTGGTCAAACGCCTCTTCCAGTTTCTTTTCCGAACTCACATAGATCACGCGCCCGCCCGTATCCTCCGCCAGCCGCCGCGCCACGCCCCCGTTTCCCCCATACCGGGGATCTGCCACCAGCAACACGTGAATCACCGTGTCCGTCCGCTGCGCGGCTTCAATTGCCTCCTCCAACTTTACCTTGCTGCCCTCGTCCTGCGCGTCGGTGACAATCACGATCGCCTTGCGGCCTGCCTCGCCATTCAACTTGTCGCCGCAGGCCAGGTAGATCGCATCGTACAGTGCCGTCCCCGTGATATTCCCCGAACCGATCGGGCCCGGATTCCCGGCGATATAACCTCCTCCAGGGGTATTAATGCGCGCCTTGCGGATGGCACGGTCCAGAATTCCGTGATCGTCGGTGAAATCCGCCAGCAGGTCCACGTCCGTATCGAACGAAATGATCATGGCCTCGTCGCCCTTGCGTAAAACCCGCCGTAGGAACCGGCCGCCGGCGTCCTGAATCGCGGCAAGCATATTCTGTTCGCTGCCGGAGGTGTCCAGCAGAAGTCCCAGCGTAATAGGCATGGTCACTTCCCGCGAAAAGAAAGCAATCTGCTCGTCGTGGCCATCCTCAAAGACCTTGAAATCGTCCTTCTGCAAATCCGTCACAATGCGCTTGTTTTTGTCACGCACGGTGGCAAACAGGTTCACCAGGTTGACTTCCGCCTTGATCACCGGCACTTGCCCTTGGCTTTGCGCCTGCCCCTTGTTCTGCTCTTGCCCCTGCGGCAGCGCCGGTGTGGCCATCGTCAATGCCGCCGCGCAGGCCAACGCCTTCCATCCAAAATCTTTCCAGGCTCTCATCTTCACCTTCACGAAATTCACAGTTTCCCGGTATCCTTGATTGGACGGTGTCTCTACGGCATGTTTCGCCCGGAGGCCATATACTTTGTTACGATGCAACCTGCCGCTGTCCGGGATGCGTCGAATGCTCGACACCTGCCGCGGCTATTTTAGCTTTGGAAAGTTTGGCCCGAACAACATGAATTGTCCACGAAAAAGCGCCCCTCTTGCTCTTGCCGCTTTGCTCGGCTTGTTTCCTTGCGCGCTTCTCGCCCAGGAAAATCCGCCGGAAAAGCCCGCCTCCGCGCCGGCCGCGCAAGCGCCCGCAACCCCTGCGCAACAGCCTAAAATCCAGGTCACTACCACCACCGTCGTCGTGCCGGTCACGGTGAAAGACCACAGCGGCAATCTCGTTCCCGACCTTCGCAGGGATGAATTTCGGGTCTTTGAAGACAACGTCGAGCAGGAAATCACCCGGCTTTCCGTCGATCCCTTTCCTCTCTCCCTCGTCATTCTGATCGACAACGACCTCCGCTCCAAAGACCAGCAGCAGGTCGAACCCAGCCTGGTTTCCATCGTTGCCGGACTCAGCACCCGTGATGAAGCCTTTATTTGCCGCTTCGACCAGTTCTTCCACGAGGGCGATGGCTTCACTAAGGACCAGGATGTCCTGATCACCGAGCTCAAGCGCACCGATATCGCCTCCAAGACTTCGGTTGCGCCCCCGGGCGGTCCCTTCAATGGTCCCACGGTGAATAACGAACCAGCGCCGGGGGCTCCGCCGCAGCCAGCCGGGTTGATCGGCATCAAGTCGCAGTCCACAAAAGCTCTCGATGACGCCGTCTATGGCGCGGCGATGCTCCTGAAAGATCGCGATTCCAGCAAGCGCCGCAAGGTCATTCTTCTCATCTCTGACGGCCAGAACGGTGCAAAATTCAACAATCATAGCTATGACGAAACCAAGGCGGAGCTTCTCCGCCAGGGCATCGTCGTTTATTCCGTTGCCACCGGGAGCTCCTATTTCGAACGCAAGTTCAATCGCCTGGTCAACTATGCCCGCGATACCGGCGGTGACATCTACTATGGTGCTAAACAGCAGTCCTTTTCTGAGTTTTACTCGCGCATTACCGAAGAGGCCCGCAACCAGTACATCCTCTATTACTCTCCCAAGGGTGACCGCAAGGTGGATTACCATTCCATCGAGGTCCGCGTGCGCCGCGAAGGCCTAACGGTCCTCGCCCGCCAAGGCTATTACGGCGGCACACTCGTCGACCCCTCCCGGTAGGGCCAAGTGGCACAGGCATTCCTGCCTGTGCAGCCGATCCTACGCCTACGTCAACTGAACTTGAGGGTGGGCTCTTACGATCGAATGGCACTCACTCTCTTTCCCCGTCACTCAAACTTTTTTCAGTACCCTTGTGAAATCTTCTTGACACTCGAATCATCCGCCCGTATACGGATGGCAATGGCCGGGAGCGTACGTCGTACGCCCACCCGGCCCGAGCAGCAAACGACGAAAGTCAGAAGGAGATTGTTCGATGGCAAAGAAGGCCAAGAAGGCTGACAAGAAAGCCCCGAAAAAGGGCAAGTAACCGGGCCCAAAGAATTTGCAAAAAAAGGACGCCTGACGAGGCGTCCTTTTTCTTTGTAACGCAGACCTCAGCCTGTGCGCTTCTCTTGGGCTACAACGACTCCTCAAACGCAGGGCAAATCGGCTTGTACGCGCAACCCCGGCACACAAACCCGCGCTTTGCCGGAAAACTTCTGGCCCGGATGTTCGCCGCCGTCTCCTGTACCGTGCTCTCCGCATCCGCGATCTGTTTCGCATCCCGCGTGGTTTCCTGCCGCTCGTTGTTCTGCAGGTAGTGAAAGACCAGGCGCACCGGGTTCCACTCGAAAATCTCCTTGGCCGCCAGCGCGTAAATGCTCAACTGCAAATCCTTCCGCGCCTCCGCCTCTTTTCTCGGCTTGCCCGTCTTGTAGTCCACAATCTCCACGTCTTTGCGGCCCAGCGAATTCACCTGGTCCATGCGCCCGGTCAAAATGACGTTGTTCTCCAGTGGCAATTCGAACGCCTTCTCCTGCTCCAGGATCTGCGGCGCATCCTCGATCACCGCGGCGTGAAACGCCTTCAACTGTTCCAGCCCGTCTTTCTTGTACTCCGCCTCCTGATATTCATCCTCATATCCCGCGCTGGTCCATTCCGTTTCGTAAATCCGCTGCACCTCGTCAAACGGCAGCTTTACGCCCTTCTTCAATTGTTCTAGAAACCGCTTTATGGTCGTGTGCATCACGCTGCCGAAGCTCAGCGAGGCGCGCGGCCCTTCCTTCAGCGACCACAAATAACTGAACGCGTACCGCTGCGGACATTTCCGGTAATTATCCACCGCCGAGGAACTCAGCTTCAACGGTTCCGGCGACGGCGGGTGGAACCCCTCGGCCCACTTCGCAATGCGCGCGAAGATCTTGGGCGGCGACTCCCTGGCGGGAAACAAATCGCCGCTCTCCGCCTCCCCTGCCGCAACCTCCTCTTCCTTTCGAGGCTTCGGCTTTGGCGCGATTTGCAGCACGTCGCGCCGCTTGATCGCCGGCTCCATGACGATGTCCTCGAGGAACACCGGCACCTTGTTTTTCTTTTCCTGTACCGTCGTCAGCGTGAGCCGGTCTTGCGCCCGCGTCAGCGCCACGTAAAACAGCCGGCGCTCTTCCTGGATGTGAAAATCGCCTTCCGGGAGCTCTTCCTTCATCAGCCGGTCCGGAAATTCGAAAAGCGGCGAACGGTCCCGCGCGGGGAACGCATTCGAATTTACGCGCAACACGAAGACGTGCGGAAACTCCAGCCCCTTCGCTCCATGCACGGTCATCAACTGCACCGCGTCTCCCGGCGCGTCGTCTTCCAGGCTCAGCGTGCCGCCGGCCTGCTCGAAGTAATCGAGATATTCCAGAAACTCTGGCAGGCCGCGCGTTTCGCTCTTCGGCTCCCAGTTCTTCAAAAACAGTCCCAGTTGGTTCACATACTTGCGGTCCTGCGGCTTGGCCCGCTGCGGCGCCTCCAGCCACTCCACCAGGTCGTCCAGGATTTCCCGGGCCGTGCGCCGCCGCATCGTCTTCCGTTGGGCGGACAAAAATTCCAGCAGCTCTTTGGTCTGCCCCTGCGAAAAGGCAAACGGCAATTCTCCCTGCGGCGATTGCAATACGTCGTAGAGCGGCGTCCCGCGCCGTTTTCCCGCTCGCTCCGCCAGCCGCACCAATTTCTCCGCGGTGAACTCCCACGCCGGCGCCGAAAGCACCCGCGCGCACGCAATGTCGTCAAAAGGCTTGGCAATCAGCCGTAGATACGCCAGCACATCCCGCACCAGCGGATGCTCCAGAATCGAAAGATTGCTGATGACAAAGGGAATTTTCCGCCGGGATAGCTCTTCCACCAGTTGATCCCGGTGGGCGTGCTGCCGGTACAGCACGGCAAAATCCTTCCACCGCCGCCCTGCCTTGTGAATCCGTTCCAATTCGTCCGCCAACCACGCGGCTTCGTCTTCGGCCGTTTCCATCTCCACGATGCGGATCTTTTCACCTTCGGCCTTGTTCGCTTGCAGCACCTTCTTTGGAAATTCTGGGCTGATCTCGTTCATCCCGATCGCCTGCGTGGCCACGCGCAGGATATTTGGCGTGGAGCGGTAGTTCTCCGTCAACGCCACGCGATACGGCGTCGAGTCCTGGCCTTCCTTCCATCCCGCAAACCGCTGCAGGAACAATTTGAAGCTGCCGAACGACGCTCCCCTAAACCTGTAAATCGCCTGGTCGTTGTCCCCGACAACGACGACATTCCGGCGCTCCCCCGAAAGCAGATGCAGCAGCTCCAATTGCGCGATATTCGTGTCCTGAAATTCATCCACCAGGATGTGCTTGTAGCGTTCCTGCAGCTGCTTGCGTCGCTTGGCATCGCTCTTCAGCAACGCCACGGCTTCGGTGATCAATCCGTTCAACGTCACGGCCTTTTTGTCGCGCAAAATTTCTTCGCTCGCCCGGTACGCTCGCGCAATTTCCTGCTGCAGCGCCACGGTTTCCGCACGTTCCTTGTAGGTATCCTCGTCCAACGCGCTCTTGTCTTGTTCCAGTTCCTCCGCGAGCAAATCCGCAAACTGCTGGTAGTCCGCGCTCGACACCAGTTCGTCTTTGCAGCGCGAGAAGAACTTGATGAAGTCGCTCAAGAATTGCCCCGGTTCGGCCAGCCGCCGGTATTTTTCGAGTTTCAGCCGCGCCAGGTTGCGCCGCAGCAGGATCCAGTGGTCTACGTCTTCCAGTGGCAGCAGGTTCGGGTTCACTTCCTTCAGCATGGTTTCGCAGAACGAATGAAAGTTCGCGATCATCACGCCTTTGCCGCGTTCTTTCGCCGTCTTCGCCACGCGGATCTTCAGCTCCGCGATGGCTTTCTTCGTATACGTAAGCGCCAGAATATTTTCGCCGGCCAGCGAATCGTCGGATTCCAGCAAGTGCCGGATGCGCTCGGTGATCACGCGCGTCTTCCCGGTCCCCGCGCCGGCAATCACCAGCAGCGGCCCCTCGCCATGCGTAATCGCCCGCCGCTGCGCCTCATTCATCTGCGGCCCAGTTGCAGGAACTGGTTCGTAATCAAATAATTTCGCCATTATTTTGAAAGGGTAACGCGATCTGCCAAAAAGGAGATTAAGACGTGTGCCTCAGAGAATTGTTCTTAGCACATCGTCTCGCGAAACTCCTTTGTGATTCGCAACCAATCTAAGAATTGAATTTAGGGTTCCTACTCGCACGCTCTTATGAGAGGGGACGGGAATTCGCTGATGCCGTGGAATGTCGGTTTGGAGAATGATATGACTTCCAGACTGGTTCACTTCGCGGTAATCCCAGAATCGGCACAAGAGGTCAGCCAGTTCACGCCCACTGAGATTCCTTGGGATTTTCATTGCATCGCGAGAACTTCATCCCGGACGAGGTGGAGACGAATCCATCGAGGTTTGGGGCCATCAAAATAGTAAGCCTGCACGACATCCAATACGTTTGCACGCAGTTCTTCCCACGTATCG
>Ga0335085_10000976_pt1 | contig 68427 bp, 56 predicted proteins | sample Lox_Sample_45_FD_206712 | JGI IMG/M metagenome (GOLD analysis project Ga0335085, IMG submission 206712) | Soil microbial communities from Loxahatchee National Wildlife Refuge, Florida, United States - Lox_Sample_4.5 | ecosystem: Environmental > Terrestrial > Soil > Wetlands | place: USA... | reverse complement strand
TGGGTCAGGCGGGGTCAGTAAGAATGCGGATCAGAGCGTCCGAACCCTGACGTATGGCCAACAAACCGATCTTCTTTGACGAAACCGGACGGCGAGCGGCGCGGCTTTCGGTATTGGGCTGGGCCGGTGCCATCATCAGCACCATCGTCGGCATCGCCTTCCTGGCGAGCATTGTCGCGGCGCAGCAGATCACCTCGCCGCAGCTGCCGGTCAGGATGACGGCCAACAACGCCCTGGTGAATCGGGCGCGCGATCCGGCCCTTTTGAAGTCCGCCGCGCGGCTGTCGGCCGAAGTCCGCGCCCGCGAACAGATCGCCAGGCGCTGGAAACTGCGCAACGCCCACCAGGGTGAGACCAACCGGGAACTCGCTGCCGCCCTGCGGCCGCGGCAGGGCAGGCCGCTCGCTCTGGCGTTCTACGTCAATTGGGACGAGGGCGAGAGCTATGCGGCGCTGAAGCGCTCGCTGCCGAAGATCGATTGGGTGCTGCCCAGCTGGCTTGCCGTCAACGGGCCGGACATGTCGCTCAAGATCACGATGGACGGCAAGGCGCTCCGCTTGGTGCGCGGCGAGCGGCCCGACGTGCCGATCTTGCCGGTGCTGCAGAACGCCAAGCAGGACACTTGGTACACCTCTGAACTGCAGGAGCTTCTCGCCGATCCCTCGCGCCGTACCGCGCTTGAAAAGTCCCTGGTCGGTTTCATCGCGGCCAACCGGCTGCAGGGGATTGTCGTCGATTTTGAGATGGTGCCGCCGGGGGCCTACGACGATCTCAACACTTTCCTGCACGAGCTTTCCGCGGTCTTTGCGCCACATGGCTGGATCGTCGTGCAGGCCGCGCCCTATGACGACGAAGGCTGGCCTTACGCGGCGTTTGCCAAGTCGGTCGATTACACGCTCCTCATGGCCTACGACGAGCATGACGCAACCAGCGGCCAGGGCGCCATCGCCGCCGAGCCCTGGTTCGAATCGGTGCTCGACCGTCGGATGAAGGAGCTTCCTCCCAGTCACACGATCATAGCCGTGGGAAGTTACGGCTACGACTGGCACGGCCGCGGGTTGGCCGACGATCTCACCTTCCAGGAAGCCGCGATCAACGCCCGCGATTCGAGCGCCCGCATCGATTTCGATCCGGACACCAACAACCCGCACTACTCCTACATCGAAAACGACAACGTCGAGCACGACGTGTGGTTCTTGGACGGCGTGACGGTTTTCAACCAGGTTCATGCCGCCGACGTCTATCAGCCCGCGGGCTACGCCTTGTGGCGCCTGGGCAGCGAGGACCCGACCGTGTGGTCGGTGCTGGGACGGCGTTACGATGCGCCCGCTCCGCCGGCCCTGGCGCGCATTCCCGCCAGCGAAGACGTGGACTTCGAAGGTGAAGGCGAAGTGCTGCGCGTGGAAGCCGATCCCTCGCCGGGCGCGCGCACCTTCGAAATCGACCACCAGACCGGCGACATCAACGACGAAGATTACACCAGCCTGCCGACAAGCTACGTGATCCGGCGCGTGGGGCAGGTGCCCATGGCGCTGTCGCTCACTTTCGACGACGGGCCCGATCCGGCCTACACGCCGGAAATCCTCGACATCCTGAAGGAAAAGAACGTCAAGGCGACGTTCTTCATCATCGGCGCCAATGCCGAGGCCCATCCGGCCCTGGTGCAGCGAATCCTGGACGAAGGACACGAAATCGGCAATCACACCTTCACCCACCCGAACCTGGCGGAAACCACGCCCGAGGCCGACCGGCTCGAGTTCAACGCCACGCAAAAGCTGTTCGAAGCCCTGACCGGGCGTTCGATGCGCCTGTTCCGGCCGCCTTATCTCGGCGACGCCGAACCGGTGACCAAGGACGAAATCGTTCCCGTCGAGATCGCACAAAGGCAGGGCTACATCACCATCGGCGTGCACGTCGATCCGTTCGACTGGCAGCAGCCGTCGCTGGAAGAGATGATGCAGCGCATCCTGAAGTCGGTGACCGATCCCAATCCGGACACGCGCGGCAACATCATCCTGCTGCACGATTCGGGCGGCGACCGAACACGCACCGTCGAACTGCTGCCCGGTTTGATCGACGGGCTCAGGGCGCGCGGCTACAAATTCGTGCTGGTCTCCCAGCTCGCCGGACTGACGCGCGACCAGGCGATGCCCAAGCTCAAGCCGACCTTCACGCTGCTGGCCGACCGCGTCGTCTTCCTCACCTTCAGCTGGATCGGGGCGATCCTGTATTACTGCTTCCTTGCGGCGATCTTCCTCGGCATCGCGCGGCTTCTTGCGCTGTGCGGCCTCAGCATCTGGAACCGCTCCCGCGCGGCCAGACAGGACGATCCCCCGGCGCCCGACAACCACATTCCGGTTTCCGTGATCATTCCGGCGTTCAACGAGGAGAAGGTCGTCGCCGCCACGGTGTCGCGCATCCTGGCGAGCGATTACCGCGATCTCGAAGTCATCGTCGTGGACGACGGCTCGCGCGACGCCACCGCCGAGGTCGTGCGCCGGCAGTTTGCGGCGACGCCGAACGTCACGCTGGTCAGCCAGGCGAACGCGGGCAAGGCGAGGGCGCTCAACGCCGCCCTTGCCCGCGCGGGGGGCGAAGTCGTGGTGGCGCTCGACGCGGACACCCAATTCGACCGCGACACGATCGGCCGGCTGGTGCGCTGGTTCAAGGATCCGAAAATCGGCGCGGTCGCCGGCAACGCCAAAGTCGGCAACCGCTTCAACATGATCACGCGCTGGCAAGCGCTGGAATACATCGTGGCGCAGAATCTGGAGCGCCGCGCGCTCGCCAGTCTCGACACGCTCACGGTCGTTCCCGGCGCCGTGGGCGCATGGCGACGCTCTGCCCTGGTCGAATGCGGCGGTTTCCCGACGGACACCCTGGCCGAGGACCAGGACCTCACCATCGGGCTGCAGCGCGCCGGCTACCGGGTCCATTTCGATTCGTCGGCGGTGGCCTGGACGGAGGCGCCCTCGAGCTTCCGCACGCTCGCCAAGCAGCGATTCCGCTGGGCGTATGGAACCCTGCAGTGCCTTTGGAAATATCGCGACGTCACGTTCAACCCGCGTTACGGCGCGCTGGGCATGATCGCGCTGCCGCAGGTGTGGATGTTCCAGATCGTGCTCACGGCGCTGGCGCCGATCGCGGATCTGATGCTGGTATGGCAGCTGCTCACGCAATGGTTGGCTTACGTACAGCACGGCTCGGAGTTCACCAACGAGAACCTCGTCACGGTCGGCGTCTACTACGTCGTGTTCATGCTGGTGGACCTGACCGCCGCGCTGATCGGGTTTCTGATGGAGCGCCGCGAGAACTGGAGCCTGTTGTGGTGGCTGATGCTGCAACGTTTCGGATATCGTCAGCTGATGTACTATGTCGTGATGCGTTCGATCTCGACGGCGCTGCGCGGTGCGGTGGTGGGCTGGGGAAAGCTGGAGCGCACCGGCACGGTCAAGGCCAGGCATGCGTGATGCCGCTCATCGCGGCACGTAGAACGAACCGAAATCGTCTTCGTGGTGGAGGCGGTAGGCGCGCGCCATGGCGTCGTGCACGTTCTGCCCCAGCGAATAGGGCGAATCGGGATCGAACTGGATCACCGCGTAGCGCCGCGCCTCGATGCGGCGCGCGAGTTCGGCATCGCTGCGCGCGCCGGTGTCGAACTGCTGGCCGACGTTGAACACGTCGACGGCCGGCGGCTTGCCGGCCCAGTAGCAGAACGACTGCATTTCGCACAGAGCCGGGCCGGGTTCGCGGGCCACCATGGCGATATCTTCGCGTGCGAACCCGGTTTCTTCGCGGAGCGGATGCAGCCAGGATTGCGCGTCGCGCCAATCCTCGTTCATCGCGGCGGCATGGAAGAAAGGCGCCGCAAGCGCGGCGGACACGATCGCCGCGCGCCAGCCGGAAAGCCGGTCCAGCACCATCGCCGTCGACAGCGCAAGCGCGATGTCGGCGTCGAACAGCACGTTTGGATCGACGCCCGCCCCGCCCAGGAAGGCAAGGCCGATCGCGCTCGCGATGAGGACATAAAGGGCACACAGCTGGACATAAGGCTCGCGCCCGCGTCGGATGATGAGAAAGCCGAGTGCCGCGATGGGGAGCAGCGTCCAGTTGAGCCAGCCGCTGGCGCCGGCTTCGAGCTGCTCAAGGGAATACAGACGCGCCGTGGCAACGACCGACAACAGGCTTTGTCCATAGATCAGGTGAAAAAGCGCCAGACCCGCAAACAGCAATCCGAGTCCCAGGGCGGCAAGCTGCACGCCGCGTTTGCGGTCGGTGAGGAGCAGCCAGATCGTGGCGGCACCTGCCATCGCCACGACGTTGTGCTTGATGAAGAACGCGGCGACGAAGGCAAAGGCGGCCAGGAAAAGCGTTTCCACCCGGCGCGGCTCGCGCAGCACGAGCAGAAAACCGCCGGTCGCCACGGCATGCGCCAAAAGCTGCGGATCGTCCATCCCGACGTAATCGGTGGACAGAAGCAGCGTGGTCGCGAACAACAGGGGCGCGAAGGCGGAGGCGGTGCGCGCGCATCTCATTCCGCGAGCCGACGCATACATGCCCGCCGCAATGGCCGCGAATGCGGCAAGCGAAACGATCCTTCCGGCGATGATGTTGTCGCCCGTGAGAAGCCCCACCGCGCCGACCAGATAGAACGACAGCGGCGGATAGTTGTTGACCATATAGGAGTGCGCACCGGGATAGAGCGGGCCCGCACCCATCGCCGCCGCGGCGTGATAGGCGTTCCAGCCCTCGTTGGGATCGAGCGGAACGGCGAGGCCGACCACCGTCACCACGCGCCACAGCGCCGCCAGACACAGCCCCGCCAGAAGCACAAGAACGATCATGTCGGCCCGCCGGCTCATAGGCTCGAACAAATCCCGGTGCGGTGGATGTCGTAGATCGTAAAGAAGCTCCCGGCGTGGCGCACGCTCATGAAATCGGGCAGGTCCGCCTGCTCGCCGCCGCCATGGATCACCACAGCCATGTTGAAATGACACTGGAAGTACTTCAGATACGGAAACACCTCGTCGATGTCGGGATCGTCCTTGTCGCGGCCGAGCGCGAGATCGGAGAGTTCGGTGGCGTCGGGCGGCGAACCCTGCTCGGCCGTGGCGGCCGCATATTTGTCGTAGGGCGGGTGCAGTTGGATGACGTGCTGTCCTTTGGTCGTGAACATCAGCGTCGTCAAGGCGTCGCGGTCGACGATCGCAAATTCCGCCATGTGCCAGTAGGGCGGGTCGGAAATGTCGCCGAGCGAATCGCCGTCGAGCACGGTGAACATCCTGGTGCCTTCGGGAACGTCGCGCAGCGCGTCGCGGAATTCGCGGTATTGCGCATCGCGCTCGGTCCAGTCCAGCGTCGTGGCGGCGGCGTTACCGACCGCCACCATGATGGCGGCCCCGGCCGCGGCCACGAGCACGCCACGCGGCAGGCGCGGCTCCAGGCTGGCAAACGTGATGGCGCCGAACGCGGCCGGCAGGCGCAGATCCACGCCCCATCCGCCCAGTGCCCACTCCGGCGCGATCACCGTGAGAACGGCGAGCACGACGACCAGCAGCGTCGCGGCGGGATGGATGCGGATCCGTCCGTATGCAAGTCCGGCGAAAATAAGGACCGCTAGGCCCCCGATCAGAAGGTAGGCCGGCTCGCTGAAATACCATTGCGCGGCACTGCCGACCCGGTCGCCCAGGGAATCTGCGTAGTTGAATTCGACCCAGCCGCCCTCGCCGCCGGCCGACTTGAAAAACAGGAAGGCGATCGCCGCTGGGGCGAAGATCGCCATCACCGCGGCCGCTCGCTTCACCATGTTGCCGGCGTTTGGCCGCGCCAACGCCGCCGAAAGCTCGAAGCAACCGATGCATGTGAGCAGCAAGAGCACGGCGAAAAGATGGAAGACATACAGTGCGAACACGGCCGCCGCGAACCCGGCAAGCCTCACGGGCTCGCGCCGCCCGGCGCAGGCGATCCAGGCGGCAAAAACCAGGAACGACAGCCCGGCGGCGAAGTAGTAGTTGAAAAAGCCCCACATGTAATTGGCATTGTAGGCGAACAAGCCGCCCGCCAGGGGCGCCACGCCAAACCGGCCGAACAGGGCGCGATGAATCAGCGCCGGCCCCAGCACCCACAACGCCACCGCCACGCTGAGAAAAAGCTTCGCGGCCGCTTCCAGCGGCATCAAGTGCGCAATCAGCGGCACCAGCAGCTCGGAGGCCAGATTCGGCGCGAGCAGCCAGTGAACGGTGTAATAGGCGGAGTGCGGCGCCTGATTGAGGATGAGATGAAAGCCCGCGACATGGGCCGGATAGTCCGGCATTCCGGGTGAATGCACGCACCACAGCGGAACAACGAATATGGCCGCCAGCAGCGCCACGGTCGCCGCGGGCCAATCACGGCTGAAGGATGCAATCATCAGTGCGCGGAAACCCTCTCCGGCCCACTCCGGGCGGAACCGGAACGCGGTCCTAGCACGTTCGGCAAGGGGCGGGACAGTGCGACGCAAGACCTCGGATCAGGCCCGGACAAGCTCAACTTGGACCACATCGGTGCGTCCGACGCTGAACGCCGCCGCGCAGATGTTGAGATAATACTGCCAGTTCCGCAGGAAGCGGTCGTCGTGCCCCAGGGCCTTGATGTCCGCCGTGCAGGCCTGCATGCGGCGGGACCACTCGCGCAGCGTTCGGGCATAGTCCTTGCCGAAGGCGAAGGCGTCCACGACCTTGAGGCCGGCGCGCTCGGCCTCTCCGCGGAAGCGCTGCAGCGACGGCAGCATTCCACCCGGGAAGACATAGTGCCGGATGAAGTCGCTCCTGAGCCGGTAGTCCGCAAACAGATCATCGCGGATGGTGATCGTCTGAATGATCGCCCGCCCGCCCTGCTTCAACCGGTCGGCCACGGTGCGGAAATACTGCGGCCAGTACTGTTCGCCCACCGCCTCGAACATCTCGATGGAGACGATGTGGTCGAACGCGCCCTTGGCGCGGCGATAGTCCTCGAGCAGGATGTCGGCCGTGCCTTTCAGCCGCTCGAGGGCGTAGCGGTATTGCGACGGTGAGATCGTCAGGCCGGTCACCTTGTGGCCCAGCTCGCTCGCCCGCTCGGCAAAACCGCCCCAGCCGCAGCCGATCTCGAGCACGGATGCGCAAGGCTTGGTGAAGCGTCCGAGAATGCGGCGGTACTTATTGCGCTGCGCTTCTTCGAGCGTCGTGTCCTTTCCGCCGAACAGCGCGGACGAGTAGGTCATGCTCTTGTCCAGCCACAGCGAATAGAACTCGTTGCCGACATCGTAATGCGCCTCGATGTTGCGCCGGCTGCCGCCCACCGAGTTGCGCCGGATGAAGCGGTCGCTGATCACCAGTGCCATGCGGCTGAGGAAACCTCCGTGCGCATAGCGGGCAAGCGCCTCGATGTTCATCAGGAACAGGCAAACCAGCTTCTCGATGTCGTCCGTTTCCCAGGCGCCGTCGACATAATCCTCGCCGAGCGCGATGTCGCCGCGCTGGACGATGTGCTTCAGCACGTCCCAGTCACGGATGGCGAAGCGGGCGGCCGGTCCCTGCTCGGGCCCCTTGAACAAACGCACTTCGCCGTCGGGCGCGGCAAAGGCGAGCGAGCCGTATTCGAGGTGGGACAGGACTTCGTACCAGCGCTTTTCGACGAGCGAGTCGGCAATCGATGTCATCGGTTCCCCATGCCGCATGTTGGCCCTGCGCGGCGTTATACCGCTGCGGCTGCGCGCCGGGGAGCGAATTTACCGTGTCGGGTCCGCCGATTTCGTTGCGGAAACTACCATAACTATTTGAAATAGCTGTATAACAACCCAAGCTCGAGGCTGCGGCTGGCAAACACTTGACGCGCGCAGGCTGTGCGCTCACGAAGGCGCCCCGCAAAGGGACAGCGATGAACTTCAGCTCCATCGAACAGAAGACGGACGTCGCGCCGCCTCGGGACCAGGGCGCGATCCTCTCGGTCGTCATTCCCACCTTCAACGAACGCGGCAACATCGCCGAGCTGATCAAGCGGCTTGACGCGACGCTGGCGGGGATTGCCTGGGAAGCGATCTTCGTGGACGACAATTCTCCCGACGGCACCGCCGACGCCGTGAAGGCGATCGCGCGCGGCGACGGACGCATCCGCTGCGTGCGCCGCGTGGGCCGGCGGGGGCTGGCCGGCGCCTGCATCGAGGGCATTCTGTCCTCAAGCGCTCCGTTCGTGGCCGTGATGGATGCCGATCTCCAGCACGACGAGCGCGCGCTTCCGGCCATGCTCGCCAAGCTGCAGTCGGGCGACTACGACCTTGTGGCGGCCACCCGCTATATCGAAGGCGGCAGCGCGGAATCGTTCAGCGCCGGCCGCAGCAAGATCAGCCGTCTGGCGACGACGATCACGCAGCGCGTGCTCGGCAGCTCGCTCAGCGACCCGATGAGCGGCTTCTTCATGATGCGCCGGGAGTCGTTCGATACCGTGGCGCCGCAGCTTTCTCCGGTGGGCTTCAAGATCCTTCTCGACATAGCCACGGCCGGCAACGGCATGCGCATCGCCGAACAGCCCTATTCGTTCGGCTCCCGCCAGGAAGGTGAAAGCAAGTTCAACATCCAGGTCGGCGTCGAATTCCTCGGCCTGCTGCTGTCGAAGCTGTCGAGCGGGCTGCTCGATCCGCGCTTTATCTTCTTCGCCATCGTCGGCGCGATGGGCATCGCGGTCAACCTCGCCGTGCTCAACCTCGCGCTGATCGCGTGGCCGGCGAACTTCTCGCTGGCCAAGACCATCGCCACCCTCTTCGCAATGACGAGCAACTTCGTCCTCAACAACAACCTCACCTACCGCGACCGCAGGCTGAAGGGTCTCGGCTTGCTGCGCGGGTTCATCGGTTTCTGCCTGTTCGGCGCGGTGGGCGCCGTCACCGACATCGGCCTGGCCTCGCAACTCTACGCGGACCATGAGGTCTGGTGGGTTGCGGGTCTGGCGGGATCCATCATGGGCGTACTGTGGAACTACGCCATGTCGAGCATGTTCATCTGGCGCACGCGATGAAACGCGACACGCAGCTTGTCGCTGCGCTGACCGCCGTCTTCGCTCTTCGGCTCGCCGCCGGTGCGTTGCTGCCGCTTTCCGCGGACGAGGCCTACTATTGGCTGTGGTCGCGCCATCTGTCGGCTGGCTATTTCGACCACCCCCCGGCGATCGCCTTTGTCATCCGCTTGGGGACTGCTTTGTTCGGCGACACGCCGTTCGGGGTGCGCGTCGTCGGCATCCTTCTTTCGTTCGTGGCGAGTTGGTTCGTCTGGCGTGCGGGCGCGATCCTCATTTCCGACGAGAAGGCCGGCGCGCTGGCGTGCCTTTTCTTCAACCTCACCTTGATGACCGCGGTCGAGACCCTGGCTGCCACGCCCGATTCGCCTTCGATCTTCGCCGCCGCGGCGCTGGTATGGGCGCTGGCGAAGGTGGAGCAGAAGGGCGACGGCCGCTGGTGGATCGTCGCGGGTGCGGCGGCGGGCATCGGCCTGTTGTCCAAGTACACCGCCCTGTTCCTCGGCGCCGGCGCCGCGGTTTGGCTCGTGGCTTGTCCCGCCATGCGGCGCTGGCTGGTTTCGCCCTGGCCCTATCTTTCCGCCTTGGTTGCCGCGCTGATATTCCTTCCCAACCTGCTGTGGAACGCGTCGCACGGCTGGGCGAGCTTCGCGTTCCAGTTCGGCCGCGTCGAGGCGAGCCGTTTCACCTTGCGCTATCTTGCCGAATTCCTGGGCGCCCAGTTCCTGCTGGCCACACCCTTCCTTTTCCTGCTCGGCGTGATGGGAGTTGCCGCCGCCGACTGGCGGGACCAGCGCCGCGCGTTGATCGGCGCGATTCTGTGGCCCTCCATCGCCTATTTCGCCTGGCACTCCCTGCACGACCGCGTGCAGGGCAACTGGCCCTGCTTCCTTTATCCCCTGTTTGCGATTGCCGCCGCAGATGCGGCTTTGCGTGTCGATTGGACGGCTTGGCGCGCGCCGCTTGCCCGCTGGTCCGCACGCCTGGCAGTTCCGGTTGCGGCCGTGCTCTTGCTCGCGGGAACCGCGCAGGCGCTCCTCGGCGTTGTGCCGATGGGCCGCAAGGATCCGCTCGCGCGGCTGCTGGCGGTCGGATTCCCGCAGGTCGTCGAGAAGGTCGAGTCGGTTCGCGCCAAGGCGGGCGCTGATGCGATCCTGACCAGTGATTACGCAACGGCAGCATGGTTCGCGTTCTACGGCGCGAGCCCGGTGGTGGACGTGGGCGAGGACTTCCGCTGGCGCGATTTCGAACCTCCTGCACCGGCCCTGTTCGGCAAACCGGCGCTCTACGTCACCGAAGCGCGACGCGACCGGCAGGGGATGATCGCGGCCGGATTTTCTTCGGTCGTGCCGGTTGCGGCGTTCGACCGTTTGCGGCACGGGGTTCCGATCGCCCATTATGTCGTGTACAGGGTCGAAAGCCCCAGGCAGGGCGCAGTCGGGCGCCTGCTGCGGGCGACGCCTCGCGAACACCTGGTTTTGCTCCGCTTCTCCCAAACGAAAGACCAATCATGGCCGAAGACTTCGATGCCGTCGTGATCGGCGGCGGCCCCGGCGGCTACAACGCGGCGATCAGGCTCGGACAACTCGGGCTCAAGGCGGCCTGCATCGACAAGCGCGGGCGCTTCGGCGGTACCTGCCTCAACATCGGCTGCATCCCCTCGAAAGCCCTGCTGTTTGCGAGCGAGCGTTTCGAGGAGGCGGCGCACGCCTACGCCAAGATCGGCATCAAGGCGGAAGTCGCGCTCGATCTTACCGCCATGATGGCCCACAAGGACAAGGTGGTGGGCGAGCTTACCAAGGGCGTCGAGTTCCTGTTCAAGAAGAACCGGGTGGAGCCCGTCACCGGCCAAGCCCGCATCACGTCGCCGGGCAGGATCGACGTGAAAGGCCCCGACGGAACCATGCGCGAGATCAGGGCCGGGAACATCATCATCGCCACCGGCTCCGACGTCATGCCGCTTGCGGGCGTCAAGCTGGACGAAGAACGCATCGTCTCGTCGACCGGCGCGCTGTCGCTGAAGAGCGTGCCCAAGCGGCTGCTGGTGGTGGGCGCGGGCTATATCGGCCTGGAGCTCGGCTCGGTTTGGCGGCGGCTGGGCAGCCAGGTGACGGTGGTCGAGTTCCTCGACCGCGTCACGCCGGGCCTGGACGGCGAGATCGCCAAGCAGTTCCAGCGCATCCTGGCGCGCCAGGGCATGATGTTCCATCTCTCGACCAAGGTGGTCGGCGTGGAAACGGACGGCGATGCGCTGCGCGTCGTGGTCGAACCTTCCGCCGGCGGCGCGCAGGAAGTGATCGAAACCGACGTGATGCTGGTTTCGATCGGACGGTGCCCCTACACGGCGGGCCTGGGACTGGAGGAAGCCGGCGTGAAGCTCGACGCCAAAGGCCGCGTGACCACCGATTCCGCCTTTGCCACAAATCTGCCGGGCGTATGGGCGATCGGGGACTGCCGCGAAGGGCCGATGCTGGCGCACAAGGCGGAGGACGAGGCGGTCGCCTGCGCCGAGCGCATCGCGGGGCGTGCCGGCCACGTGAACTACGACGCCATCCCTGCGGTGGTCTACACCGCGCCCGAGGTTGCCACGGTGGGCAAGACCGAAGAAGAGCTCAAGGCGGCCGGCGTCGCTTACAAGATCGGCAAGTTCCCGTTCACTGCCAACGCCCGCGCCAAGACCATCGCCTCCACCGACGGCTTCGCGAAGGTGCTCGCCGACGCTGCCACCGACCGCGTGCTGGGCGTTCACATCCTGGGGCCGGAAGCCGGCAACCTGATCGCCGAAGCTGCGCTCGCCATCGAGTTCGGCGCGTCCTCGGAAGACGTCGCCCGCACATCGCATGCGCACCCCACGCTCAGCGAAGCCGTGCGCCAGGCGGCGATGGGCGTCGAAGGCTGGACGATGCAGATGTAACGCCATCAGGCATCACCGCCGGCTCATTCCGTCATGGCTGGCCCCGAGCCGGCCATCCAGAATGGCATGGATTTTCAGGATGATTCTGGATGGCCGGGTCAAGTCCGGCGATCACGAACAGAGGTCAGGGACCGCGCAGGTTGGCAAAAGTCGCGCCGGCCTGGTCAGGCGTAGCCGAGCCCTTTGGTCTTCAGCCGCACGCGCGCGACGATGTCGGTGGCGCAGATGAAGAGCGTCGAACCGTCTTCCGCGAAGGCGCAGTTGGGCGTAGCCCGCGCGGTCACGCTGATGAGTCCAAGCAGCTTGCCTTCCTTCGATAGCACCAGGATGCCGCCCGGGCCCGCTGCGAACAGGTTGCCGTCGACGTCCACCTTGATGCCGTCCGGCCCTCCCTTGACCTCTGGCGTCATCAGCGCGTGCATGTCGAAGAACGGGGCGGAGCTCGTCGGCAGCCCGTCGGGGCCGAGCGTGTAGGCCTTGATGATCGGCATGGCCTTGTCGCTGTTGGAGACGTAGAGAACGCTCTCGTCGGGCGACAGCGCAACGCCGTTCGGCAGCGCCAGCTCCTTGTCGATCACGACCACGTTGCCGTCCGGCGTCCAGCGGTAGACGCCGCTGAACGGCAGTTCCCGGGCGGGCGAGGCGAGCACATCGGTCAGTCCGAATGGCGGATCGGTGAAGTAGATCGCTCCCGACCGCGCGATGCACAGGTCGTTCGGGCTGTTGAAGCGCTTGTCCTCGAACTTGCAGACGAGAAATTGCTTCTGCTTGGTCTTGAGGTCGACTTTGGCCAGCCCGCGGCTGCCCGAATCGCACATGACAAGCGCGCCGGAAGCATCGACGGCCAACCCGTTCGATCCCGGCTCGCGCAACGCCGGATCGGGGGCACCGGAAAAGCCAGAGGGCTTCATGAACACCGTGGCGCCCGTCGTTGCATCCCAGCGGAAGATCGCGTTCTGGCGAGGGTCACTGAATAGAAGATAGCCGCCGTCCTTCACCCACACCGGCCCCTCGGTCCATTGATACCCCCAGGCGATCTGCTCGATCATGGCATCCTGGGCGATCAGCGCATCGAGCGCCGCATTCATGCGTCGAACGCTGCCGTAGGAACCGGGCGCCCCCCACGCGGCGAACGGCACGGCAACGCCCATCGCCAACGTGGCGCGACGCGAAATCAAGGACATGAACACCTCCGCTTCAGCATGGGCGCGAGCCTATCCAGTGGCGCGGCGATGGCAAAGGCGTTGCACCGCCGCGGTCTCAAGCCCGAGGGCGTCATGATCGACCGCGCCCCGGATCAGCCTCGCCTCGGAACTTGCGCCGCGACCCGGCGAGGGCCGGAGCCGTCATGGTTTTTTCAGCAAATACAAATGGTTACATCGTAGGATGGGTCCGGCAGGACTCGAACATCTATCGCCGCGCCATGAACGGAATCAGCAACTTAAATCGTCCGTGGGCGTCGGAAAGTGCCGCACCGAGCTGCTGCAGTCCTTGGGCTGTGGCGGGCGCAGATTGGCGCGCTGCCGCTGCGATCCCAGAGCAGAATCCACGATCAATGAATCGCGGACTCGCTCTAGATTCCTGTTTTGTCGCGCAATCTGACGAAAATGTGCGCCACACTTTTCCGGATTGCGCTCTAATTGTTCGCCCGGCGGCGGCGGGGCCTGCAACGGGTGTAGCGCGACAGACGACGGCCGGCCAATTGCATCATTGCCGATCGTCAGAGCGTTGCCCCGGGCGCCTTCGTGACAGTCTCGTGAACGGTGTCGCATCAACTCGCATCACTCTCTCCAAGGCGGTATCAAGAGGCGAGGGAGAAGTGATGCAGATCCTGCTGATCGAAGACGACGCCGAAACGGCACTTTACGTGACCGAAGGGCTGCAGCAGCACGGCCATGTCGTGAGCTGGGCCCCGACCGGTACGGATGGTTTCGCGCAGGCACGCCTCGCGCAGCATGACCTCATCGTCGTCGACCGGATGGTGCCGGGGAAAGACGGTTTGCAGCTGGTGAAGGCGCTGCGTGGCGAAGGCCGCAACACGCCGATCCTGTTCCTGACCACCATGAGCGGCCTCGACGACAGGGTGGAAGGGCTGAATGCCGGCGCGGACGACTATCTGACCAAGCCGTTCGCCATGTCGGAACTGGTGGCCCGCGTGAATGCGATCGCCCGCCGGTCCAGCGCCTCGGGTGCAGGGCGCCTCATAGTGCTGCGGGTCGGCGATCTCGAGATGGACCTCCTGGACCGTACCGTCACGCGGGCCGGTCGCCGGATCGACCTTCAGCCGCAGGAGTTCAAGTTGCTGGAATGCCTGATGCAGAACGCCGGCCAGGCAGTCACGCGCACGATGCTGCTGGAAAGGGTCTGGGAACTGGATTTCGATCCCAGGACCAATATCGTTGAATCACACATGAGCCGGTTGCGCTCGAAGGTCGATCGCGGTTTTTCAGCCGAGATGATCCAAACCGTTCGCGGCTCCGGATATGTCATCCGTGCAGATTAGACTCATCGACACCGACAGTTTTCGCCATGCGGCGGTCTACACCCTGCTGTTTGTCGGCTCCATGGCCGTGCTCATCACGGTGGTCTATTTCATTCTCGATCATTCCTACAAAGCCAACCTCCTGCGCGAAATCAGTGACGATCTCACATCGATCCGCACGGCATACGCGGTCGCGAAGCACGGCCGCGAGGAGCACGAAGCCAAGGAGATGATCGACGACCGCATGCTCGCACCTGACTCGGACGACGTGTACCTGCTCGAGCGCGGCTCGGTGAAGCTGGCGGGAAATCTGCCTGCCATGGCGCCGAGAAGCGGCCTGTTCTATCTGCCGTTCCCTGCCACTTTTGCGGGCAAGACTGCCGGCCACGTCATTCTCGGGCGCGGCGAGGCGCTGTCAAAGGACGATTATGTCTTCGTCGGGGAGGATCTCTACGAAGTCAACCGGACCGAACACGGCGTGCTGTACGCCTTCGGGCTGGTTCTGCTCGCAAGTCTTTTGCTGGCATCGGCGAGCGGCCTCGTTCTCAGCCGGTCGTTCCTGCGGCGCGTGGACGCCATCACCGACACCTGCACGGCGATCATGGCGGGGCGCCTGGGCCACCGCATCCCGACGGTCGGCCGCAACAACGAGCTGGAGCGCCTGAGCGACGTGATCAATGCCATGCTCGACCGCAACCAGACGCTGATGGAGAGTCTGAGGCAGGTGTCGACCGACATCGCGCACGATTTGCGCACGCCGCTCACCCATCTGCGCCACCGTCTTGAGCGCGCCAGAAACGACGCCGTCACGACCGAGGATTATGCCGGGGCCGTGGACGCCGCCATCACCGATTGCGACCAGCTTCTTGCGATCTTCACGGCTCTCTTGCGCATCGCGCAGATCGAGGCGGGGGCGCGGCGTTCCGAGTTCCGTGATGTGGCGCTCGAAGAACTGGTCGCCCGCGTCCGCGACATCTACAGGCCGGTGATGGATGACTCCCGCCATCCGCTGGAGGTCCGGGTGGGCCGTCAAGCTCGCGTTCGCGGCGACACCCACCTTCTGACGCAGCTGATCTCCAACCTGCTGGAAAATGCCATACATCACACGCCCGATGGTACCCCCGTGATCCTGGAATGCGGCGTCGAAGATGACCGCCCGTTCCTGGCTGTTGCCGACCGCGGCCCGGGAATTCCGCAGTGCGATCGCGCCAATGTGCTGAAGCGTTTCTTCCGGCGCGAACAAAGCCGCACTACGCCTGGTAGCGGCCTCGGCCTATCGCTTGTGGCGGCGATCGCGGATGTGCACAACGCAACGCTCGAATTGGCCGACAACAATCCCGGCCTGCGTGTGGTGCTGACGTTTTTCTGAGCACATTCCACGCGGACTGTCGCCGACGTTTGCACGCATCACTTGTTATGTCGCGAAGGTTGGGAAACGCCAACCTATCTTCGCCGTTCGTTCACCAAACTGTTTTCGATACGCGAAATTCACCCCTCAAAGATGCCGCAACGTTGGGATGAATGAGCGGCGGAAATCGTGCCGCTCCACGTGGGGAAAATCATGTCGAAGACAATTTCCAGCAGAACGCTGCTCGGCGCTTGCTCACTCATGGCATTATCCACATCGGCCTTTGCGCAATCCGCGACAACGCCCGAAACGGTGGTGGTGACCGCCTCGCGATACCAGGAAGAGGCTCGTATCCAGCAGAAGGACGCGCTGAACATCGTCGACGTCCAGTCGGCCCAGGAAATCCAGACGTTTCCCGATTTCAACGCCGCGGAATCGCTGAGCCGCATGCCGGGCATTTCGCTGTTGAGCGACACGGGCGAAGGTCGTTTTGTCGAAATCCGCGGCCTCGACGGCAACCTCAACGGCGCGACCTTCGGCGGCGTGGTGCTGCTCAACACCTTTCCCGGCGGCACCTACAACGGCGGCGGCGGCCGCGCGGTCGAGTTCGACACCGTGCCGGGCGGCATCATCGACGGCATCATCGTCACCAAGACAGGCACCCCCGACCACGATGCGGAAGGCCTTGGCGGCACCATCGAACTGACCCCACGCACCGCTGCCAACATCACCAAGCCGTTCCTGGAAATCACCGCGGGCGCCGGTTACGAGCCGATCCACGACCATACCGGTCCGTTCAACGCGGAAGTCACGGTCGGCGGACGCTTCGGGTTCGACGACAGCGGCCTGGTGATCGAAGACGGCCGGACCGCAAACCACGTCAACCCCGGCTTTGTCTCCAACCCGACGCCGTTCTCGTTTGTGCTCACCGGCTCCTGGCGCGAGGACCGCCGCGGCTTCGACGACCTCGAAGAGGATTACATCAACGATCCCGCCAACCCGGCTACGCCGCAGTCCAAGGTCTATGACGACCTGCAGATGCGGCTTTACAACTATCATCGCCGGCGCTTCGGCTTCGGCGGCGAGTTCGACTTCAAGCCCAACGACGAGCATCGCTACTATGTGCGCGCCGACGTGTTCGGCTATGTCGAATCCGTGATCAAGAACCATCTGATTTACAACGCGCTGGGCGGCGATTACCCGTCCACGACCACCGGCAACAGCATCAACACCCAGTCCGACATCACGCTCAAGGGCACCAACGAAGAGGAATGGCACCGCAACAGCGTGTTCGTGGCCGGCGGCCAGGACGATTTCCACGCCTTTCAGATCGACTATCGCGCTTCGTATTCGCGCGCGACCTATTGGCAGAACCGCAACTACGGCAGCACGTTCACCGGTCCGACCGGCGTGTTCGTCACCTATGACAACACCGACGATCCGAACTTCCCCACCATGAAGATCACCGACGGCACCAACGTCAACGACCCGTCACTGTTCACGCTGTCCAAGCTCAGCAACGCCACCGAACGGGACGCCGACTCGGAATGGTCCTACGCCGGCAACGTCGCCGTGCCGGTCAACGTGTTCGGCGACTCCGACCAGGTGAAGTTCGGCTTCGAAGTGAGACTTCGGACCAAGGACCAGAACCAGTACACGCAGAGCATCACAGGGCCCGCAGGCAAGAAGATCTCCAAGCTCAACCTGAGCCTAGCGACGATGAATCCACTCGCCCCTGACACGACGTACTACGACGACCACTATACGAACGGGCCGGGAATCAACCAGAACAGCCTGCTTGGCCTCATCCAGAACGGCACGCTGGTGGCCGGGCCGATGACGTTCGATCCTACGGGCTATTTCAACGCCAGCGAGAACATCTACGCCGGTTACGCAATGTACACCGGCCAGTACGGCCCTTGGGGTGTGCTGGCGGGCGTGCGCGTCGAGGATACCGTGGCGAAGTACGGCTTCTACAACTTCGACGCGGATGGAAATCCGCTGCCGCCTCCCAACAACTTCGTGCGGGTGCCCAAGGACTACATCAACTTCTTCCCTACCGTGCAGGTACGCTACAACTTCTCGGATGAGTTTCTCGCGCGCGTAACCTACTCGACCGGCGTTGGCCGGCCGGGCTTCAATCAGGTCGCTTTCGCCACGACCGTGGACGATACCACCGGACACATTTCCACCGGCAATCCCGACTTGAAGCCGACCACGGGCGACAACTTCGACCTGACCCTGGAATACTATCTGAACGACGGCGGCATCGCGCAGTTTGGCGCCTTCGACAAGGAGTTCACGAACTACATCTTCTCGCGTGAGATCAAGGTGGCGAGCGATTCGCGCCTTCCGGATTGGAAACCGGTGTTTCTCGACAGCTACGGCAACATCGACTCGGCTTATGCGCGCGGCATCGAGGCGTCCTATCAGCAGAAGTTCAGCTTCCTGCCAAGGCCGTTCGACGGCGTCGGCCTGGAAGGCAATGTCACCTTCGTGACCAGCAGCGGTGCGGCACGCCCGGGCGAGGAACATGCGCTTCCGGGCACCTCACCGACCACCTTCAACGCCTCGCTGTTCTACGACGCCTACGGGGTGCAGCTGCGGCTCGCCTCGGAGTATGTCGGCCACAGCCTCTATCAGGTCGGCGGCGACCGCGCCCAGGACCAGTTCGAGGACTCGCGCTTTACCCTCGACTGGACGTCGAGCTATGATGTGTTCGAGAATGCGTCGGTGTATTTCAACGTGAAGAACATCACCAACGCGCCGCTGCGGATTTACACGGGCGCGCCGAACTGGGTCATCCAGCGCGAGTTCTACGACGAGACGTTCGAAGGCGGTGTTCGCATCAAGCTTGGAGAATGATGAACGCAATGATAGTCCTTGCGCGCGGAGTTGTCGGGCTGGGGCTAGCCTGCTGGGCGGTGGCGGCGGCGTCATTCGCCGCCCCGCCTTCGCGGGCCGTTCCGCACTACGACCACATCTTCGTCATCTGGGAGGAGAACAAGGGTTTCGAGCAGATCATGGACCACCCGGATTGGGCGCCGCAGATGCACAAGCTGGCGACGACCTACGGTGTGGCCTCTCAGTTCTACGCCGAAGTCCACCCGAGCAAGGCCAACTACATCGCTGCGCTCGGCGGCGACACCTTCGGCATCCACGACGACGATGCCTTCTTCTGCAAGCCGGGCTTCAGCAGCCGGTTCTGCGAGAAGAGCGGCCAGCCAGGCTATGTCGATCACAACATCGCGGCGCGCAGCCTGATGGACCAGATGGCCGAGAAAGGGCTCGCCTGGAAGGCCTATATGGAGGATATTCCCGGCCCCGGCTCGCTGGTGCCGCAATTTCCGACTTCCGACTATCCGGTCAAGGGTGAGCCCTACGCGCTATACGCCGCCAAGCACAACGGATTCGTCCAGTTCCGAAGCGTGAACGCCCAGCCGTACGAAAAGCTGATGACCGAACTCGTCGGCTTCAGCCAGCTCAACGCCGATCTCGCCTCGGGCGAACTGCCGAACTACGCCCACATCGTTCCCAACCAGTGCAACGAAATGCATGGCCGCGGCCCCGAGGACGGTCCCGACGTGCCGCCTGACTGCACGAAACAGAACGAGGCGGGCCTGATCAAGCGCGGCGACGCCGAGATCGGCATGCTCGTCGGCAAGATCATGAGCTCGAAGGTGTGGAGCGCGCCGGGCAATTCGGCCATTGTCATCACCTTCGACGAAAACGGGGGCGCGGAACGAAAGTCCGGCCCGCAAGGCTGCTGCGGCTACGATCCCAACAGTGCGGCGAACTTCGGCGGCGGGCGCATTCCGACCATCGTGATCACCAATCACGGGCCGCGCCGGCTCGTCGATCCCACCCCTTACAACCACTATTCGCTCCTGCGTACCGTGGAGGACGCCTTCGGCATCTCCGAGCACCTCGGTCACGCCGCGGACACGGACAAAGGCGTCGTTTCCATGGCACCGCTGTTCGCCGTAAAATGACCTCGATTTCCTCCAACCAAACACGGTCAGCCATCATGCGCGTTCTTGCTTCGGCGGCGGTCGCCGCTCTCGTTCTCGCCGCGCCGTCCCCGGCCGCGGTCGAGCCGCTCTACAAACTGGTCAATCAGGTGCCGATCGGCACCCCCGACCGCTGGGACTACGTGGTGTTTCACAAGGGTCGCATCTACGTGGCTCACGGCGACCGTGTGACGGTGGTCGATGCTGCGACGGGCACGATCGTCGGAAATGTGGAAGGCATGCCAGGCGGCACCCATGGGGTCGCGTTTGCGGACGGCAAGGGCTATACCGACGACGGCAAAGCCGGCACCGCAACCGTCTTCGATCTCAAGACCCTGAAGCCGATCCAAACCGTCAAGGCGGAAGCGGACGCCGACGGCATTATCTTCGATCCGGCGAGCGGCCACATCTTCGTGATCGACGGCGATTCCGGCAAACTCACGGCAATCGACCCGAAGAACGATGGCGTCGTTGCGACGATCGACGCCGGCGGCGGACTCGAGTTCGGCGTGTCGGGCGAAAACGGCAAGCTCTACGTCGACGGTGCGGAGAAGGCAGAGATCGTCCGCGTCGATACGCGCACCAACCAGGCCGATGCGCATTGGCCGATGGAAGGATGCGTCAAGCCGCACGGTCTGGCGATCGACCGCGCCACCCGTCGCCTGTTCGCGAGCTGCGCCAACAAGGTGATGGCGGTGGTGAACGCCGACACCGGCGCCGTGATCGCGAATCTGGCGATCGGCGAGGGCTCGGATTTCGCGGAATTCGATCCGGCACGCAAATGGGCGTTGAGCTCAAATCGCGACGGCACGCTCTCGATCATCGCCGAAAAGTCGCCCGGCGGGTTCGAAACGCTTCCGGCAGTTGCGACCGCTTTCGGCGCGCGCACGATGGCGCTCGATCCCAAGACCGGGCGGGTGTTTCTCGCGACCGCCGATTTCGAGATCGACTCGAACGCGACGGATGCCCGCCACCGCTACAAGGTAAAACCAGGCTCGGCGAAACTCCTGATCCTGGAACCTACGCAGAAGTGAAGCGAACCCCGCCTCCTGTTCCGCAGTCCGAACTTCCCTTGGCCGGAACGGCAGTGAAACGGCGCCGCCAAAGCCGCGCGACGCATACGGCATTTGTCGCACCGCAAGACGCTCTGATCTCAGCGCACGGAATTTGAAATGTCGAAAGATGCGGTTCTGAGCAAGGTTCCCGCCGTCACGCTGGGGTTCTGGATCATCAAGATTCTCGCCACTACGCTTGGCGAGACCGGCGGCGACACCGTCACCATGACCTGGCTGGGGGAGACGACATCGCAAGCAAATCCCAACGGCTATCTGATCGGTACGGGCATCTTTCTGGCACTTCTGGTGCTGTTCGTCGTGTTGCAGATCGCCGCCAAGAAGTTCCATCGGTTGCTCTACTGGGCGACAATCGTCGCTTCCACCACCGCCGGCACGACGATGGCCGACTTCGCCGACCGCTCGCTCGGGATCGGCTACACTGGCGGTTCCTCCGTGCTGTTCGCGTGCGTGCTGGTGTCGTTGGCCGTCTGGCACTGGTCGGAAGGAACCGTATCCGTCACGACCGTGAACCGGCCGCGCGTGGAGATGTTCTACTGGATCACCATCACCTTCTCGCAGACCTTGGGCACGGCCTTGGGCGACTGGATGGCCGACACCTCGGGCCTAGGCTACTTGGGCGCGGCCGGTGTGTTCATGGGCGGGCTGGTTGTCCTTGCCATTGCGTATTATGCGACCGGCTTGTCGCGCGTGGCGCTGTTCTGGTCGGCCTTCATCCTGACGCGCCCGCTGGGCGCAACGGTGGGCGACTTCTTCGACAAGCCGCACAGCGACGGCGGTCTCGCCATGAGCCGTCCGGTTGCCACCGCGCTCATCGCCGGCGTAATGATCGTGCTGATCCTGTTGGTCCCGCAGCGGCCTGGTTCGCATCCGGGCACCGAAACGTCCGCGGCTTGAGCTGCGCCCTTGCTCAGCGAGTTTGCGGGCGCGAACGCCAACCGGGCGCCGAGAAAGATGCGAGGCGGCCAGTGCTGCAACCGCCGCCAGACGCGCGGCACCTGGATATCACGTGGCCCTGAAACGAGAAGCGGCGTTTTCGGTCCGAAAGTACCAGTAAATGCAACATGTTAATCGGTGGCGTGGGCCCGGCAGGACTCGAACCTGCGACCAGACCGTTATGAGCGGTCAGCTCTAACCAACTGAGCTACAGGCCCCAAGTTTACGGCGAGGTCACATAGCAGGATTTGGCCCCAATACTCCACAGCGCGGCCCGGGAAATGCCCAGGAGTTTGGTTTAGGTTCTTGCGGGGCAACCAGGAAAAGGGACGACATGAAACACTTTGCATGGACCGCGCTTTGCCTGCTCGTCGCGGCGAGCGCCCAGGCGGCGCCCGATCAGTGGGCGCCCAGAACTCTGACCGTCGCCGGCCAGGGCATCGTCAAGGCCGCACCCGACCAGGCCAACTTCTCCACCGGGGTCGTCACGCAAGGCGCCAACGCCAGCCAGGCGCTTGGGGCCAACACCCGCGCCATGAACGCCCTGTTCGAGACCCTGAAGCGGCTCGGCGTGCCGGACAAGAACATCCAGACCTCGGACCTGTCGCTGTCGCCGCAATACCAGACCTGCAAGCCCGGCGTCGTCTGCCCCCAGCGGATTGTGGGCTATCAGGTTTCCAACAACGTCACGGTTACGGTCGGTCTCGACCGGGCCGGTAGCGTGCTCGACGCGCTGGTAGCCTCCGGCTCGAACCAGATGGGCGGCATCAGCTTTGCGATCCACGACACCAAGCCGCTGCTGGCCCAGGCGCGCCAGGATGCGGTCAAGGACGCGATGGACAAGGCAAAGCTCTATGCCGACGCCGCGGGCGTTAAGCTGGGGCCGATCCTGTCGATCCAGGAAGGCGGCGCCGAACCGCCGCGGCCCTTGTACAGGGCCATGATGATGCCGGCCAGCGGCGGTGCGGTCCCGGTCGCAGCCGGCGAGGAGAGCGTCAATGCTGACGTGTCGATCACCTGGATCATCCAGTAGGCGCGTCTTTCTTCGAGGTCCCGCGCGCGGTCATGCCGAGGTGCAAGCATGAGCCGAGTCTCGAAGCGCGCGCGAGGCTCCTCAGGATGACGCTTGAAGAAGAAAGCCGGGAGAGTCGCCCCTCCCGGCTTCGCGGTCCCGTTCGCACGCGGGTCATTTCTCCAGCGCGTCGATCTCGTCCATCAGATGGTTCATGCGCGCCAGCAGCGCCTGGTAAGGCTTGGGCGTGGCCATGTCGATGCCCGCCTTCTTGTAGAGCTCGTAGGGATAATCCGATCCGCCGGCCTTCAGCATGTCGATGAAGCGCTTGCGCGTCTTGGGGTCGCCCGCTTCGATCCCCTTGGCGAAGGTTGCGGCTCCCGTCAGCGATGTGGCGTACTGGTACACGTAGAAGCCCATGTAGAAGTGCGGAATGAAGGCCCATTCGATGCAGTAGTTGGGGTCGATCTTGGTGACGGCCTCGTCTTCGCCGTAATAGCGCTTCAAGAGGCCGCAATAGATCTCGCTCAGCCGTGCGCCCGAAAGCGCCTTGCCCTTCTCCACTTCCTCGTGGATGGCAAGCTGGAACTCGCCGAACAGGGTCTGACGGAAGAAGCTGATGCGCATCAGTTCCAGCCCCGCGCCGAGATAATAGAGCTTCTCGTCCTTGTTCTTGGCGTGCGCCACCATGTAGTCGTTGAGCAGCATCTCGTTGGTGGTGGATGCGGTTTCCGCCGTGAACGTCGAGTAGTTCGACTTCTCGTAGGGCTGGTTTTTCGTGGTCAGCATCGTGTGCACCGCGTGACCCCACTCGTGGATCAGCGTCGACATCGATTCATAATCGTTGTTGTGGTTCAGCAGCAGGTAGGGATGCACATCATAGGCCGAACCGTTCATGTAGGCGCCGGATTGCTTGCCCTGGCTCGGCAGAACGTTCATCCAGCGCGAGGAAAAGCCCTTCTTGAGAAGCGCGGTGTATTCCGGGCCGTAGGCCTTGGTGACTTGAAGCGCGATCGCCTCCGACTTGTCGACGTCGAACGTCGGCGGGTGGGCCAGCTTGAACATCGGCGGATACATGTCCTGATAGCCGAGCTCGTCGGTGATGCCGAGCAGCTTCTTGCGCAGCTTCAGGTAGCGCTGCAGCGTCGGCAGGCCCGCATTCACCTGCGCCACCAGCTGGCGATAGACGGCTTCCGGCATGTTGTCCTGGAACAGCGCCGCCGACAGCGCGTTGGGGAAGTGCCGCGAATTGGCGACGAACTCCTCGCCCAGCACCTGCGCGTTGAGCGAGGCGCCGAAGGTGCCTTCGTATTTTTTCCAGGTACCCCAGAAAGCGTCGAACACCTTCTTGCGGTCGTCGCGGTTGGCGACCTGTCGGTACTTGCCATAGGCCGCCTGGTCGAGGCGATCGATCTTGGTGCCGTCGCTCAGCGTCAGCGGGGGAAACGGCACCTCGCCATCGGCAAGCTGGGTATAGATGTTGTCCGGCTGGGCCAACACGTTGCCCGCCGCCGCCATCACGCCTTCGGCTTCGGTGCCGAGCGTGTGCGGCGCCCCGCGCAGGATATTGTCGAGCATGAAGCCGAAAGTGGTTCCCAGCTCGGGAGCCTGCTTCTGGAACTGCCCGACCTTATCGGCACCGACACGCAGGATGGCGGGCGTCAGCCACGAGGTCTTCTCCCCGAGTTTTGCGGCGAGCCCTTGGGCCAGTTGGAGGCGCTCCTGGTTGGCGCCGACGCGCACATCCTCATCGCGCTTGAGCGAGGCATAGACCGTGAGCCGGTCCACCTCCTTCGAGGCGGCGCTGATGGCCTTGAGCGCGTCCAGCATGTCCTGGGCGCTGTTGCCGATGGTATCCTTGTAGCCGTCGAGCTTGTTGATCTCTGCGAGCACCTTGTCGTGCGCGGCGGTCCAGGCGTCCGCGGACGGATAGAGATCGCTGAGATTCCACATGTATTTGGCGGGAACGGATTGCTGCGCGGCGGCGACCGGCACCAGCGCGGTCGAAAGCGCCAGCGCGGCGAGCAAGGCAAATCGCTTCATGGACGAACCCCTCGGATGAGACGAATTGAACCTACGATACGCGAAAAGAATCCGGGTTCACATTTGCGCGTTGCCACCCATGCGCGCCCGCCGGTAATATTCGCGACGTGCCGCGACGCGGCGACAACTTCCGGCCCTTGAAGGGAATTATCGTGAAATCTACATGCCTTGTTCTTGCGGGCTTGGCACTGTTTGTTGCGGCTCAGGCCGCGCCGGCACCGCGATTAACCATAAGCTCCATGTCCGATCTGCCGGTTGTGGAGCGCACGCCCTATGACGAATCAGCCAACGCGGAAGCGGCCGTGAACGCCGCCTTCGCGCGGGCGCAGCAGAACGGCAAGCGCGTGCTGATCGATCTCGGCGGCAACTGGTGCGGCGACTGCATCGTGCTCGCCAATATCATGCAGCTGCCCCAGATGAAGCCGTTCCTGGCCTCCCATTTCGAGATCGTTACCGTCGATGTCGGCCGCTTCGACAAGAACCTGGGCATCCCGGCGCGCTTCGGCATCACCAAGCGGCTTGAGGGCGTACCGTCGGTGCTCATCGCCGAGCCGGACGGCAAGCTCGTCAATGCAGGCCATGTTGCCGCGCTTTCCGACGCGCGCCACATGGACCCCCAGGCCGTCGCTGACTGGCTGGCCCAGTGGGCGAAGTAGGCGGCGCTTCGGCTGAAGGGATGGCGCTTCAGGCCGCACCACGAGCCGATTTCAGCGCGCGCCAGGCTTCGCCAAAGCGCGGCGTATTCTCGCCTGTGAGTCCGGCGACGTTGATGCGCCCCGATCGCGGCATGAAAACGCCGAACTTCTCCTTCAGCCAGTCCACGCCCGCGGGATCGACCGGCAGAAGCGAAAACAGTCCTCTCTGGGCTTCGATCGGCGCGAAGTCGGGATGGATTGCGGCCAACGCCCGGCGCATCGCCGCGATCCGGTCGTGCATCACCTTCAGCTCGGCGCGCCACATGCGGGTCAGCGTCTCGTCGTTCAGGATGGTCGCAACGACCGCCGCACCGTGATCCGGCGGCATCGACCAGTTGGAACGGGCGCAGCTCAGGATGTTGGAGAGCACCGCATCGCGGGTTCCGCGCGCGAACGCGAACAGCGCGCCGACGCGCTCACGGTAGAGCGCGAAGTTCTTGTCGCAGGAATAGGCCAGCAGCGCTTCGCCGCAATGCTCGATCACCGTACGCGGGCCTTCGACATCCAGCCCGAAGCTGTCACCGAAACCCTGATAGGCAAGATCGATCAGCGGCAGCAGCTTGCGGGCCGCAATCATGTCCGCCAGCGAGGCCCATTGCGTCGAGGAAAAATCGGCACCGGTAGGATTGTGGCAGCAACCGTGCAGCAGCACGACATCGCCGGGCTCGGCCTTCTTCAGGGCGTTGAGCGCCTCATCGAAGTGCATGGTCTGCGTCTCTTGGTCGAAATGCCGGTATTTGACGACCTGAAGGCCGCTGGCGGCCAGCAGCGCAAGATGGTTCGGCCAGGTCGGTTCGCCCACCCAGACACGCGTCTTCGGGTTGGTCCGGGCGATCACGTCCATGGCCAGCCGCAACGCCCCGGTCCCGCCCGGCGTCTGGATCGAGATCGCGTCGCTATCGGCACCGAACACCAGCGCTTTCAGGGCGCGATTGAAGCCGACATTGCCTTCCGGGCCGAGATAGGACTTTGAGTTCTGCTCCGCGAGCAGGCGCCGTTCGGCCTCCTTCACGGCGGCCAGCACGGGCGTCGCGCCGTCTTCGGCGCGGTACACGCCCACGCCAAGGTCGATCTTGCCGGACCGGGTGTCGGCGGCGAAGTCCCCGATCAGCTTCAGCAGCGGGTCGGGCGGCTGTGGCGCCAGGCGAAAGAAGAAGGATGTGGCGGATGTTTCCATGTCAGCCTCCCTGCTTTGGTTCGGCTCGCGCCGCTTATCGTGGGGCGACGGCGATCGCCCCGCTGGGGCATTCCTTGATGCAAAGCTTGCAGGTCGTGCACTTGGCCAGATCGATGTCGCAGCCGGCGCGCGTGACCGCATCTTCGGGACAAATGTCCCGGCAGGTTCCGCAGTCGAAACAGCTTCCGCACGACAGGCAGCGCCGCGCCTCGGCTCGCGCCGCTTGCTCTTCGAGCCCGCCCACAACCTCCGAAAAGTCCAGGATGCGCGTGGGCGCATCGCGTTTGGGGCGTTCCTTCCGCGCCAGTCTGGCATAGTACCAAGTGTGAAGCTTGTCGAAGCCGGCAGTCTCCCCGGCCGCTTCCGGCGCGAGCGGTTTGCCGCTGAGCCACGCATCGATATGAAGGGCGGCGTTGCGGCCGTCGCCGACGCCCGTCGTAGCGGTGCGGACCAGACGGGCCATATCGCCACCCGCGAAGATACCCGGCGCTCCCGTCATCATGTCGGGCCCGACCTCGATAAGCCCCTTCGCGGCCGTGATACCTTTGATGCCGTTCACGAGGTCCAGATCGGCATCCTGGCCGAGCGCCAGCACGACGGTGTCCGCCACGATCGTCTGGCAGCGCCCGGTCGGTTGCGGGAATCCTGACGCATCGAGTTGCGTGCTTTCCAGCTCGATCGTCCCGTCACGATGGATCGTCCGGATCGTCGCCAGCCAGCGGATCGCGATGCCTTCTTCCAGCGCCTCTTCGACCTCGAAATCGTGCGCCGGCATCATCGCGCGTGTGCGGCGGTAGACGATCGTCACGTCCGAGCCCAGCCGGCGAGCCGTTCGGGCCGCATCGAGCGCGGTGTTGCCGCCGCCGTAGACGACGACCGCGGGTCCCAAACGGGGTCCGCCGCCGTTTTCCATCGCCCGCAACAGAGTCACGGCATCGACCACGGCCGTCCGTTCGCTCGGGGTAAGGCCGAACCGCTTGCCGGCATGCGCACCAACGGCGAGATAGGCCGCATCGTAGCCGTCCATCGCCTCGGCGAGAGCGCCGATCTTCTTGCCGAACCTCATGGTGACGCCGAAATCCGCGATGCGCTGGATCTCGGCATCGAGAATCGCGCGCGGCAGGCGATAGGTCGGGATTCCGTACCGCATCATGCCACCGCCGCCCGACGCGCTGTCCTGCACCACGACCGCGTGGCCCAGGCGGCGCAGATGATACGCCGCGGACAGTCCGGAAGGTCCGGCGCCGACGATGAGGACGCGCTTGCCGGTGTCGGCCGCGGCTTCATCGAAACGCCAACCGTGCCGGATCGATTCATCGCCGATGAACCGTTCGATCGCGTTGATGTTGACCGCCCCGTCGAACCGCGCGCGATTGCAGGCGGTTTCGCACGGATGGTAGCAGATGCGCCCCATCGAGGCGGGCAAGGGGTTGACCGCGGTCAAGGCGCGCCACGCGGCATGACAATCGCCCGACCGGAACAGCGCCAGCCAATCCCGGATGTTCTCGCCCGCCGGGCAGGCCGAACGGCACGGCGCCGTCCGCTCCACGAAGACGGGGCGTTCCTGGCGCCAGGATATGGTCATCGACATCAGCTTGCGCTCTTCGGCAGTTGCTTGGCAGTCTCCTCGCCGCGCAAAACGCGCAGCGCGCCTTCGACCAGCGCCAGAAGCTCTTCCTCGCCGGGATAGACTTCGATCGGCGCGATCCAGCGCACGGCTTCCGTGATGCGCCCCGTCAGCGCCCGCGAATGGGCCATGCCGCCGGTCAGAAGGATGGCGTCGATGCGGCCTTCGAGCACTGTGGCCATCGCGCCGATCTCCTTGGCAATCTGATAGGCCATGGCTTCGAACACCAGCGCCGCATTTTCGTCGCCTGCCGCGATCCGCCGCTCGACCTCGACAAGGTCGGTGGTGCCGAGATACGAGGCGAGACCGCCTTCGCCGACCAGCAAGCGTTCGAGATGCCGCTGGTCATGGCGCCCGGAAAAGCACAGCCGCACAAGCTTCAGCGCAGGCACGCTTCCGGCGCGTTCCGCCGAGAATGGTCCTTCCTGCTGGGCGTCGGTGGCATCGATCATGCGGGCGTTCTGGTGGGCCGAGATGCAGATCCCTCCCCCAAGATGGGCCACCACCAGGCGCAGATCGGCGTAAGCCTTGCCCTGCTCGCGGGCAAAGCGCCTGGCCACCGCCTTCGAATTCAGCGCGTGGCAGAAATCGCCCCGCTCGAGCAGGGCGGAACCCGACAGCATGGCCTTGGGCGCCCGTTCGTTCACGCTCACCGGATCGACGACGAAGGCGTCCACGCCGGCGCGATGGGCGATTTCGTCGGCCAGAACGGCGCCGAGGTTCGATGCGTGCTCGCCCCGGCGGGCCAGGCGAAGCGCTTCCAGCATGACCTCGTCGACGCGCCAGGTTCCGCTGTCCATCGCCGGCAGAAGCCCGCCGCGCCCGACGGTCGCGTGCAATTGCGCGATGGCAATACCGCCTGCGGCGAGTTCCCGCGCGATCGCCGCGGCGCGAAACGCCTTCTGGTCATAGACGGGCCTATCCTTGAAAGGCCGCATCTCGTCGTCGCCATGCCGCAGATTCCACATGCGAACCGGGCGTTCGCCGGAAAAGACGGCGAACTTCGTCGAGGTCGAGCCCGGGTTGATCGCCAGGATCTTGAACTCACGCCCCGGCATGAATGATCCCCAGTGCGATCGCGTTGACCTTGTCTTCGATGCTTTCGACTCGGGAAGGGATGAGGATCGGCGCCTTGGCACCCACGACGACGTGCGCGCATTGCGAGCCGAGGTAGTATTTGGCCGCCTTGCCGAGCAGGTTACCGGCCTCGATCGAGGGCACTACCATGCAGTCGGCGGCACCGGCCACCGGATGGCGGATGCCCTTGGCGGCGGCCGCCGCCGCGAGCAGAGCATTGTCCAGCGCCAGTGGCCCGAACACGTCGGCATTGCCGAATTCGCCGGCTTCGCCGAGCCGGGCAAGCGCCTGGGCATCGAGCGTGGAGGGCAAGGCCTCCGACACGGCTTCCGAGGCGCTCATCAGGGCGATCTTGGGGCGTTCGATGCCAAGGCAGCGCATCACCGAAATTGCATTCGCCACGATTTGCTTCTTGTCGTCGAGAGCGGGGGCGATGTTCAGTCCGCCGTCGGTAATGCCGACGAGCCGACGGCTTCCCGACAGCATGTCTTCGTAGATGAGAACGTCGCTCAGCAGCCGGCCGGTGCGCAGCCCAGTCTGCTTGTCCAGCACCGCGTGCAGCAGCTGGTCGGTGCGCAGATGCCCTTTGAGCAGGATGTCGGCGGCGCCCGCGCGGACCGCCTGCACCGCCGCTCGGGCGGGATCCGTCGAGGGCACGATCTCCGCATCCGTCTCGAACCCCAGTTGGGAGATTCTGTGGACGATGGCGTCGGCATCGCCGAACAGGATCGGCTTGGCCAGTCCGAGCCGGAGGGATTCGACGCATGCGCCGAGCACGATGTCATCGTCCGCTGCAACGACCGCCAGCCGCTTGGGCCCGACTTCCTGGGCGGCACGCCGCAGCTCTGCAAACGATCGGACCGGCACGTGATCCTCCTAGGCCGTGGCCGCCAGCTCGACGGCCCGCTTGGCGCTTCGCGCCGCACGCCGCCCGGCCTTGAACGCGGCAATGTTGGGTTCGCGGAATTCGGGCTTCACCGTGCCGGCGATCACGCTTTCCCAATCGATGTCTGTCAAGCCGCTCGCTTCGACGAACGCGCCCAGCAGCACCACGTTCATGACGCGCGGCGCGCCGATTTCGTCCGCGATCGCGTGCGCCTTCACCACGGTGGCGTCGAAGCGGGCGCGAAGCACGTCGACGAGCCCGCTCGGATAGCTGGCGCGTCCCATCAGGACCGGGGCGGGCGGAATCTCAAGATCGTTGACGACGATCCTTGCGCCGGGCTTCAGCCAGGGGGTCCAGCGTGCGGCTTCCATGGCCTCGAAGCCGACGAGGAAGTCGGCGCCGCCGCGGCCGATGATCGGCGAATGCACCTTCGCGCCGAAACGTACCTGCGTCGAAACGCTGCCGCCGCGCTGCGCCATGCCGTGGATTTCCGAGGTCTTGACGTCGCGCCCCGACGCCACCAGTCCCCTGGACAGGATCGAGCTGACAAGCAGGGTTCCTTGCCCGCCGACACCGACCAAAAGAATGCTCGTTGTCTCAGGCATCTTCCAATTCTCCATCCACGAAAGCGTCGGATCCGCACACCTGCGCGCAGACCTCGCAGCCGACGCAGGTGCCGGCGTCCACGCGCGCCTTTTCTCTTGCCGTGTCGAATACAATGGCCGGACAGCCGATCTTCAGGCAGTTGCGGCAGCCGTTGCAGCGGTCCTCGCGGACCGCAAGATGCCGGAAGCGATGCGCGTATCTTGCGGCGTCGCTGGCGTTTAGCTTCTTCAGCCGGCACGGCCACTTGGTGACGATCACCGAGGGTTCCTCGAGCGAAAGCGCCCACTTGAGCGTTTCGCGCACCTCGCGCAGGTCGTTGGGATTGATGGTGCGCACGTTCTTGAGGCCGAAAGCGCGAACCACGGTGGCGATGTCGATCTCGGTGGTGGCTTCGCCCTGCAGCGTCATGCCGGTGCCGGGGTGCTCCTGCTGGCCGGTCATGCCGGTGATGCGGTTGTCCAGGATGCAGATGATGGCATTCGACTTGTTGTAGGCGAGGTTGAGAACAGAGTTCATGCCGGTGTGAAAGAACGTCGAGTCTCCCAGCACGCCGATCGCGCGGGTGGTCTCGCCGAACTTGGCGAACATCTTTTGCGCGCCGTGCGCGATCGAAGGCGCCGAACCCATGCAGATGCAGGTTTCGAGGGCGTCAAGCGGCGGCGAGGCGCCCAGCGCGTAGCAGCCGATGTCGCCCGGAAGCATGGCGTGGTGCTTTCTGGCGAATTTCCCGAGTTCGACAAAGAAGCCGCGATGCGGGCATCCGGCGCACAGCAAGGGCGGGCGCGGAAGAACGGCCACCGGATCTGGTTGAACCGCCGTCGCCCCCTTGAGGGCCGCGCTCACGATCGTCGGGTCCAGCTCGAAGTTGCCCGGGATCTTGTCCTTGCCGACGCAGGCAATGCCGAGGCGCCGGATCTCGTCCTCCAGATAGGGCTCGAGTTCTTCCACGACATAGAGCGTGTCGACGCGCGAGGCGAACTGGCGAATCTTCGCGATCGGCAGCGGATAGGTGAAGCCGAGTTTCAGATAGGACGCCTGGTTTCCGAACACTTCCTGCGCGTGCTGATAGCCCATGCCGGACGTGACGATGCCGATTCGCGGACCGTTCCATTCCACGAAGTTGAGGGGGGTGGTTTCGGAATACTCCGACAGCCTCGACAGCTTGGCGGCGAGCTTGGCCCGCAGCAGGCGCGCGTTGCCGGGAACCAGCACGAATTTGGGGATGTTCCTGACATAGGGTTTGTGCGGCGGCACCCGTCGCGTTCCCAGGCTCACCAGGCTCTTCGAGTGACAGACGCGTGTGGTCGTGCGCAGCAGGACGGGGACGTCATAGGTTTCGCTGATCTCGAACGCCGCCGCCGCCATGTCCTTGGCTTCCTGGCTGTCGCTCGGCTCCAGCATCGGGATTTTCGCGAACGGAGCGTAAAAGCGGTTGTCCTGCTCGTTCTGCGAGGAGTGCTGGCCCGGATCGTCGGCCGAGACCAGAACCAGCCCGCCGTTGACGCCGGAATAGGAAAAGCTGAACAGCGGGTCGGCCGCCACGTTGACGCCCACCATCTTCATGGCCGCCAGCGCCCGCGCCCCCGCCGTCGATGCCCCGATGGCGCATTCGAGCGCCACCTTCTCGTTCGGTGCCCATTCGGCGACGACGTCGCGATAGCCGGCCAGCGTTTCCAGGATTTCAGTCGAGGGCGTTCCGGGATAGGCGGAGGCATAACTCACGCCCGCCTCATAGGCGCCGCGCGCGATCGCCTCGTTTCCCGTCAGCAATTCAGGCATCCGACCCACGCCCTTGCCCGAATCGAGCGCCCGCCGCTGCGGCGAAGCGCCAAATACCGGTGAAGACTGACTTTTCCGGCACGAGTCTAGGTGCGGGCGCACGCCCACGGAAATACCTTGTGGACCCGCGATTGAGACCTTGCAGGTATGGACGGCCGGCAAGCAAGCGCAGAGCATGGGGTCGCATCGCCGAGTCCCCTGGATTCGGCCAAATTCGTCGGCCCATGGTCGAAAGGTGCGGGATGGACAGCAGGTATATGCGCTATTTCATCGCGGTGGCGGAGGCCAAGAGCTTCACGCATGCCGCCGAGCGCCTGCACACCGTCCAGCCTTCTTTGAGCCGCCAGATTAAGCGCCTGGAAACCATCGTCGGAACGCCGCTGTTCGTTCGCAGCAAGCACGAAGTGCGGCTGACGGCGGCGGGCGAAGTGTTCCTGCGCGAATGCCGCGCGATCCTGCAGCAGATGGACCGGTCCATCGTGCTGGCACGCGAAGGCGCCCGCGCGGAATCCGGGCACATCACGATCGGTTTCGTGCACGGAACCGAGAAGCTGTTTTTTGACAACCTGTTTCCGCGGCTGCGCGAACGATATTCCGACATGCAGATCACCTTCCGCTCGTTTTGCGAAAAGGACCTGTTTGCCAGCCTGGACGATCACCTCGTCGACGCCGCGTTCCTGAACGGCCCGTTTCACGATCCGCGCGTGGCGACCGAGCTTTTTGTCTATCAGCAGATCATCGCCGCGCTGCCCGCCACCCATCCGCTCGCCAAGGTGAAGCGGGTGCCGGCGGCAAAACTCGCCGAACTGCCTCTGGTCGGCCCCGATCCCGAGCTATGGCCGATCTATTACGAGTACATCCAGCGTCTTGCGCACAGCGCGGGCGTCCGCTTCGTGACGGCCGACACGAAATACGACAGCGCGGTCACCTCCTTGCACGCCGTGGCCACGGGGGCGGGGTTCAGCCTCATTCCGGATTGCCGGATCGACACTTTTCCGCACGGGGCCGTGGCCCGGGAGCTGGACCTCGATCCGGCGCCGCGCATGGAGCTGCTGCTGACCTATCACAAGAACAAGGTCTCGCCCGCACTGTCCCTGTTCCTGGGCGTGTTCCAGGACTACGTAAAGGCCAACCGGCCTTAGTTCTCAGGGTCGGATGCGGTGAACGGCGAGCAGCAGGGCTTGATCACGGCGTGGAATTCCATGAACTCCGCCCGCGTGCCGTCGGGATCGTACATGTTGAACTGCCACTTGCCGTCCAGGCCGATCTTGGGACCGTCGCTCTTCTCGGAGATGCGCTCGCCGTCGGCAAGCAAAGTCACCGTCTTTTCCATGTTGGCGACGCCCAGCGCGAAGTGGTTGAGCACGCCGGCGGTCGATTGCGTCATGTCGGCGGGAATGCCGGTCTTTTCCGGCCCCGAAACGATCATGTACTCCATCCAATCGGTGCCGTCGGGAACCTGCTGAGAAATCCACGCCGCCGGCTTTCCCTTGGGCCCGCCGAACCAGTAGGGGCGGAAGCCGAGCAGCGTGCGGTAGAACGGATCCATCGCCGCTTCGCTGTGCACGATCATGCCAAAATGAATGATGTGGTTCGAAAGCGGGTTGTCGGGAATGTCGAGGAGCTGCTTGGGCAGCTGCACGAACTCGATGCGGTTGCCTTCGGGATCGTTGACGTAGAACCACCGGCTGCCGTCGGCGCCCTTGTTGATGGCAAAGGCCTTGATCTTGTTGGCGACCAGAAACTTGCGCATCGCCGCCACGTCGGCAGTGTTGAAGGCGGCGTGATCCATGCGGTTGACCGAGGTCGGCCCCGCCGGCAGCGGCAGCACCTCCACCCATTGGCGCGAATTGAAGTAGTAGCGCACGCCGTCCTTGTTTTCGGGATCGTCGCGCTTGGCGGCGCCCAGATCGTGCGTGTAGAACGCGTCGGACTTGGCCATGTCGGCGGAATAGAAGCTGACATGCGAAACGGACGTGATCGGCGGGCGCGCGGGCGCGCCAGCGTGTGCGGCAGCGAACGACAGCGCGGCCAAAACAACGATGGACGATTTCATACGCTTTCCTCCTATTCTGCCTCTTCGGGCAGATCCTGGTAGCTGACGAAGGCGATGAGCTTCGAATCCGGCGACCAGTCGGGCGAATCCATCGTGCCTTGGCCGCCCGTGATCCTGACGAGGTCGCGCGTCTTGCCGTCGCCCATCGCGCGCAATCGCAGCACCACGTCCTTGTTCATCGGATGGCCGGTCGCACCGCCGTCGCCCCGGGCATAGCTCAGGTACACCATCCACTTGCCGTTCGGCGACAGATGCGGATACCAGTCGTCGCTGTCGTCGCTCGTCACCTGCTCCGCACCGCTGCCGTCGGGTCGCATGCGCCAGATCTGCATCGGTCCGCTGCGGTTGGAATTGAAGTAGATGTACGATCCGTCGGCCGAAAACTCCGCGCCGTCGTTCAGTCCCTCGCTCGACAGGCGCTTCACGGGGCCGCCCGCCGCGGCGACGGCAGAGATGTCTTCATGTCCGCTCTTAATCGAGGTGAAGGCGATCGTGCCGCCGTCCGGCGACCAGCCGTGGAAGAACGAGATCGGCTGGTGCGTCAGCCGCCGCATCGCGCCGCCCCAGGCCGGTACGATCTCAACGTCTGGGCCGCTTTCGCCCGGCGCCTTGCAGCTCACCGCAAAACTGCGGCCGTCGGGCGAAAAGCCGTGCTCGCCCCAGCAGCCGGTGGCGTCGCCGGTGTCGAACGGTTCGCGCGGGGCCCCTGCCGGCGGATCGAGCAGAGGAATGCGGAAGAACCTGCCACCATCGTTGATGACGAGCGATTTGGAATCCGGCGCCCAGTTGGGCGATTCGTAGACGCCTTGTCTTGTCTCGATCACGGTGGCGGTCGGTGCGCCTTGGTCGATCTTGAAGATCTTGAGCGTCGAATAGGTGACGAGCTTGTCCGGCCACGGTGCCGGCCGCTCCAGCCTGAGGTGAGAGAACACGGCCTTGTCGGTGGTGGCGGCATTGTGTGCGGTCAGCCCGATTCCGACGTAGAACGGTCCTTCCATGTGCAGCTTCACGGACGCGCCGACCTGACGCAACGGTTCGCCGCGGCGGCTCAAGTACATCGTGAAGGTGTCAGCGCGCTTCTCGAGCCGCAGAATTTGCGGCGCGGAGATGTTGAGCTCGATGTCCTCGGTGTCGGCGCCCTTTTCGGGGCGGTATTGCAGCGCCGTCAGGCCGGAGCCGTGCTGCGCGGCGTCGACATAGACGCTGTCTTCGTCAAGGCTCTGGCGCACCATCAGCAACGCCTTGCGATGCGGATTGGGCTCGTGCGCATAAGTCGTCGGCGGCCAGCCGATCTCGGCCGTGAGCGTCACGTCGCCCGACATCTTGTTCCAGACGAAATGGAAGGCGTCCTTGCGGGCCCACAGGTTCGCGCCCGCGGACGTGAGCGTGTAGGTGTCCGCTTTCGCGTCATAGACTGCCGTGCCGGGCGGGCTCACGCCGCCCACATCGGCGGCGCCTTCGAACGCGCCTGCCGCCGCGGCGGAGCCCGTCAGCGCAACCAGAACGGCAAACGCAGCAATGATCCGCATCGATCTGTCCGAGTTCCTGCCTGCGCCACCATAGCGTTGCGATGTGCGCCGCTGTCAATGAAGCACGCTGACGTGTGCATCAGGATCACCGGCGCCTTGGTGTCGCTCGTGCGCAACTTGGATTCACCGCGATCGGCGGGCGGGGCCGAAACTGCCTTCAAGATCGACTTCGCTGCCATTACCCCATTGAATGTGAAAGCAAATCGTAAGGCATTTCGGCGGCCATTGGCGCGTGGAATCGCATAAGATCATGTGCGGTTTTCCCCCTGACGGGCGAGCGCGTGCTGGTTTCCACAGGCCACGTGATGAAGCCTTACATGCCCATCCCAACTTCAGCCCGGACGGCGCGTGAATCCTGATCCAGTCGGGGCGGTTTTCCGGCGGCAAGAGCCTCGATCTGGCGATTCCGCCGGCATCCGCCCGTCTGCCGGCGAAACGGTGACCGTCCTTATTGCGCCATCGCCAGTCCGACCAGGTTGCAGGCCAGGATGATCACGATGATGCCGGCCCACAGGATGCGGATCGGCCGCCAGCCCACGCCGGCCCATTCGTGCAGCGCCAGCCCCACGATGCCGCCGCACAGGACGTAGCCGCTCATGTGCAGCATCCAGTTCACGTAGTCGAGATGCTTGGGGATGCTGGCCGCGCCCCAGGCATAGAAGAAGAACTGGAGGTACCACATGATGCCGCCCGTCGCCGCCAGCAGCGAATTGCGCCGCAGCACCGCCGCCGGCTGCGCCAGATCGGCCTTGAGCGAGAGGTCGCGCTTGAACGCGAGCCGCACGAAGCAATAGGTGAAATTGATGATGGCGCCGCCGCCCATGATCAGCACGTAGCTGGGAAGCGCCGCGTACAGCGGATTGACGCCCAGCGTCAGCGAGGCCGCCGCGATCGGCTTGGCGGCGTCCATCGCGAACGACATCCCCGACGAGAAGATGCCGCACATCACCGCCAGCGCCAGGCCCAGCCTGAGATCGAACTGCTCGGCGGTTCTCCCCAGCGCCAGCTCCTTCAAATGCCCGGCAAACGACACGACGGCGACCCCGAGCAGAGCCACCACGATGCCGGCCATGTTCAGAAGCCCCGCTTTGCCGCTGAGGATCGCCATGATCTGCCCATGCATGACCGGCGGCACCAGCGTTCCGATCACCAGCGTCACGCCGATGGCCACCCCGATGCCGAGCGACATGCCGAGATAGCGCATGGTCAGCCCGTAGCTGACGTTACCCACGCCCCACATCATGCCGAACAGCACGGCCTTCCACAGCACGCTCGGGTCGATCGCGCGATAGAAGCCGAAGAAATCCGGCAGCAGCCACGCGCTGACGCCGATCGGCAGCAGGATCCAGGAGAACATCCCGGCCACCGCCCAGGTCGTTTCCCACGACCACTTGGTGACTTTTCCGATCGGTGCATAGAACGATGCGGCGGATGCGGCGCCCACCATGTGCCAACCGATGCCTGCGATGATGATTGCTGACATTTAGATTTCCGTCCCCTCAGGTGTTTTCTTGTTTCATTTTCGCGACAGCCACGGTGCGGGCAGTTCGGCTGGCGCATGGCGTCCCGCCAGTCCCGTCAATTTGATCAGGTTGAGCGACCACCGCGAGGCGTGGTCGGTCTCCATCCACGGTACTTCATCGATGGGATTGAGCACTTGCGGACCGCTGACGTGACGGACCGCCATCGGAAAGCGCGCGGGAGCTGTGCGCCGGAAACCGCCGAGAAACTCGTTCCAGGCGCGCCGCGCCAGCGCAATTCGGCGCCGGCTGTCGAAATGCTGTGCGCGCGAGTGCGGCCGGGCGTGACCGCAGCGACTGCGAGCGCGGCGCCGGATTTGACCACGTTGCGCCGAGTTGGTCCCCCGCTCATGTGCCTCCCCAGCCTTTCGGCAATGGTCTCTGTTCCCGGCGAGACATGCGTGCGCCGTGCCCGCGGTGCGAGATCGAAACCAGGCGGAGCGGTGTGTTCCCCTTCGGCCCTCGGCGGCAAGTGGTCAGGGCCGACCAATTGCGCCGGGCCGCAGGCGCCGTCCCCTTGGTTCTTTTGACCGATTTTGTTCGTTTATGATTGAACATGTCAAGAAGGACGATCGTTCTTTTGTCAAAAGGCGACAACCGTCCACAGGGGTCGCGATGCGGCCGGATCGCGTTTCAGCCCAGCGCGTCGAGCAGAGGTTTGAGCGTTTCCGCCGCCGGGCGCCAGCGGCCGACCGAGGAGCGATAAAGCGGGCGGCGCACTTGTGCGGCGCTGGCGGTCCACACCAGCCGTTCGGTTTTGTCGAACGCCAGGCAGGCGTCGTCCCACGCAAGACCGCAATGGGCCAGCATGCGCTGCGTCTGGCCCTTGAGGTCGGCGACCAGGTCCTCGTAGCGCACCGTCATGATCGTTCCGGGCGCCAGGACGCGGTGCCAATGGGTCATCAGGTCTTCGTGGGCGCGGTAGTAGCGGCCCAGCTCGGCAAGATCATAGGCGAACGGCTGATTGCCGGCGAACAGCGTGGCGAAGCACGACAGGCACGTGTCGACGGGATCGCGCACGACGTGAATGAAGCACGCCAGCGGAAACGCCATCTGGATGACGCCGGCATAGGTGACGTTGGCGAGGTATTTGTCGATGGCGCGCCCGGCCTCGCCCACAAGCGAGCAGACCGTCGTGCCATAGCGGCGCGCCATTTCTTTGAGCTGGGAAATCGTGATGTCGGCGGCGTCGGCCGGGAAGTTCGGCACCATCGCCATCACGGCATTGGCGAACGCCCGGCATTCGCCCACGCTCGACACCTCCGGGTGAGTGGCGAGGATCTGCTCGACCAGCGTGGTGCCCGAACGCGGCATGCCCAGGATGAACACCGGCGCGCGCGCGGCATCGCCCATGCCCGCCTTGGCCGCCATCACTTCAGGCGTGAAGATCGCCTTCAAGCCCGCAAGCGCGGCCAGTTCCTTCTTTTCATCATAGGCCAGCATGGCGCGCACCTGCCGGTTGGCCTCGAGCTGCGTGGCAAACGAGCGCTCGTGTTCGCCGATGTCGGTATACGCCTTTGCCAGCGAGAACAGCAGGGCGAGGCGGTCGAACGCATCGATTTCGGCGCGCGACAGCGATTCCATGGCCGCAATCTGGGGATCGCCCGGCGCGAAGGTCTTGATCAGCGACAGGGTGCGGAAATGCATCGGGTTGCGGGGATCGAGCGCGATCGCGCGGTCGATCGCCGATTGCGCCTCTTCCAGCCTGCCGAGGTAGAAATAGGTGCTGGCCAGGAAAAGAAGGGCCTGCGCCGCCTGGGCGGGACGACGCGACCTGAATTCCTGCAGGATGGCGATCGCTTCGGTCGGTCGGTGCAAGGCGAGCAGCAGATCGACGACGGCGGACAGCGTCCATGACTGGGCGTTCTGGAACTTCAGCGCCTTGGCGTAGAGCGCGGCCGCCTCTTCGTTGCGGTTGAGTTCGGCATAGGCGGTGCCGAGACTCTCGTAACCGTCGGCCGAATGCGGCCGCAGCGCCAGGTATCTTTCCAGGTACTGCGCAGCTTCGCGCGGCTTGCCGCACTCCATCAGCAAGGCGCCGAGGTTGCCCAACGAAGCGATGTGATTGGCGTCGGCATCGAGCACGGCATGATAGAGCGGCTCGGCCTCCTGGAACTTGCGTTGGCCCTGCAGAGCCACGGCCCGCTGGAACAGCGCGTTGATGCTGTTCGCGTCGGTGCGAACCCTGCCGGTGTCCAAAGCGCCCTCCCGCGAACGCCACGGCCGGCGTGCCAAGAGCCGCGCGCCGCCGCGGTGCCACGTGTAAACGGCAAGGTGATTGCGCCGCCGTCGCAAACATGACGGCATAGGCTTCGCAGTTTGTCTTTCGCCGGCGGGATTCGACAAATTGCGACAATATTTGCGGATGTCATCGGGCGAAGCCGCGCCAACCGTGCTTCAGCCATCCTTTGCCCTGACGGGCTTCGGACGGCAGCCTCCGCTGCGGCGTAGCGGAGGCTGGTGCGGGCGGCCGGACTTGAACCGGCACAGGCCTTTCGGCCCTACGGATTTTAAGTCCGTTGCGTCTACCGTTTCGCCACGCCCGCGGATTGGAATCGAGGTATATCCCAGCGTTGACGCGCCCGCCACGCACAACCGGTCGCGCTTTATGCGGTCTGGTATAACTACGCCCGCATCAATTCGGCCGTCAAAATGTCGCCCGCCACGAAGGAGGGGCCGACGGACCGACTGTGGGATGTGTCCGATGTCGTAAGGCTTGTCGAAACTTATGGAGCCATCAAGAACAAGTCATTTTTCTAATTTCGCTGCGAGATATTCAAGAAACTCAGCAGCGTCCAACATGGGGGATGGCCCAACAAATTTACCGCCCCAGATCGTATCGGCACCGCGCCGTAATGACGAGTCTGGATTGTAGTTGCTAAGGTCAAGGCCGCCGCCAAGCTTCGTAAGCATGGCACCCACCAATGCTATCGCCCGTGGCCGAAAGGTGGACTGAAACTTCTTTTCATTGATGTTTGAATTTCTCCGCATTTCAGCAATTAGGACCGCAGTTCTCGCCTGTAAGACATCAGGGGACAGTTGGGCCATTTCCAGGGATGGCTCGGGGAAAAACTTTGCTTCCTGACCCCTCACCGTATTTTCGGATGCCCACACACCGTCAACGCTATCAAGATGAGCAATTGAATATCCTTCAGGGACCGAATTCTTATCAATATGAACGTTCTTGGCACCGTATGCGTAGAAAGCGGTTTTTTGTGTTGGATCTGGGTGTTTGACTCTCAATTTATTTAGGGCAGCTACCAAGTCAGTTTTCTTAACGCGAAGGTCACCCATCCCAGCGCCGAATAATTTGCCATGATCCACTTTGATATCGATGTTGGTAAGTCTGTGCGGTAGCCCATCTTGAGAATAAACAACAATTTCGTCTGCAATGATCCCGGCGTACCTACGCAGCAAGCCATCCGAGGCACCCTTGCACACAGCATCACCTATGCCGTAAGCGGCCAATTGGCCGATGTCAGCCCGTGCCTCGTGTGACGCATCTTCCAGCGAGATAAAATCTGAACTTCGGGCAGGGCTAGCCGTGGTAATCGACCGTCCGTCAATAGATTTCGCCCCCAAGTTATTCAATGCGAATAAGACTGTCCCGACCGCAAAGAGCACAATGCCGCCAATCATGAATCCAATTGACAGCATCTTGGACATCCTTCGGGGCAATACATTGAAAAGCTTCGGCACTTTTCGTCGCAATAATGACGCGACCCACGGCGCAAAACACCACGCCATTATGATGGTCAGTATCCCAGCGACGACCCATAGGGCATCGAGGCTGGCCAACGCTATTAAGATCGCGCTTAACGAACCACCTAATTTTTTTCCAAGGGCTGCTCGCCGGTGTAATTCCATCCCGCCCGTCCCCTTCGAGGTGCCGACTCCACCTCTCTAGGGAAAGATACCGCGATTTGCAGTGGGCCGCTCATGTGGGTTTGCTCCACTTGGCAACCGCAACCACAGCGCTAACCCTCAAACTGTAACAGTGCCGCACAACCGCATTACGACTTCAAGTTGAGCGCATGGCAAAATCTCCAGTATTGGCAGGTCATTAGCCGGGATTGACTCGAAAGGGTCGACGGCTATAGTGCGCCGCCTTTCAACACGAGCCATCACCACATGAGCAAGCGCGAATCCGCCAAGTTCAAGATCGACCGCCGCATGGGCGAAAGCATCTGGGGCCGCCCGAAGAGCCCGGTCAACAAGCGCAGCTACGGTCCCGGCCAGCACGGCCAGCGCCGCGCCAAGAAGCTCTCCGACTACGGCACGCAGCTCCAGGCCAAGCAGAAGCTGAAGGGCTATTACGGCAACATCACGGAGAGGCAGTTCCGCCGCTATTACCAGGAAGCCTCGCGCCGCCAGGGCGACACCGGCGAGAACATGATCGGTCTCCTGGAGCGCCGGCTCGACGCGCTTGTCTACCGCGCCAAATTCGCGCCCACCCCGTTCGCCTCCCGCCAGCTCGTCAGCCACGGCCATGTGCGCGTCAACGGCAAGCGCATCACCATCGCGTCCTACATGATCCGCGAGGGCGACGTGGTCGAGCTGTCGGCCAGGGCCAAGGACATGGCGCTGGTGCTCGAGGCCGCCAAGAGCGCCGAGCGCGACACGCCGGACTACCTCGAAGTCGATCACGGCAAGATGACGGCCAAGTTCCTGCGCACGCCCAAGCTCTCGGACGTGCCCTACGCCGCGCAGATGCAGCCGCACCTGATCGTCGAGTTCTATTCGCGCTGAGCGGCCGTTCGAGCATTGCACACCCGGAAAAGCCCCGCGATAGTCGCGGGGCCTTTTCGTATTGCGGAGGCGTGCATGGGCTATGTCCTTTTCGGCGAGAACGGATCGGGCGCCTTCGCCGTGGAAGCGGCGCTGGCCGAGGCGGGCGCCGGCTACGATTTCCGCCAAATCAGCCTGGAGAAAGACGAGCAGCGGTCGGACGAATTCCGCGCCATGAATCCCAGCGGCAAAGTACCGGCGCTGAAACTGCCCGAAGGCGGGATCGTCACCGAAACATCGGCCCTGCTGTTCCTGCTCGCCGAACGCCATCCGGACGCCGGGCTGCTGCCGCCTTCCGGATCGCCCGCGCACGTGCAGGCGCTGCGCTGGATCGCCTTCATGGCCTCGGAAGTCTATCCCATGGTCGAGATTGCCGATTATCCCGAGCGCTTCATGGCCGACCACAAGGGCGCCGCCGTCCTCAAACTCGCCGCCAAGCGGCGCATCCGCGAGCGCATGCTGGCGATCGAGCGGGCGGCCGCCGGGCCGTGGTTCCTGAAAGAGGGGTTCTCCGCGGTCGACATCTATGCCGCGATGTTCAGCCGCTGGCGCGATTGCCGCGCCGAAAGCTGGCGCGAGGAGTACATCCCGAAGATCTGCGCCATCGCGGCGGCACTGGCGCAGCGCCCTGCCGCTGCAGCCGTGTTCCATAAGCACTTCCCGAACGGGTAGCGCCCGGCTTGCGCAAGCACTGCTTAACGCGCCGTTAAACGGTGCGGCCGATACTTGCTTGTTTCGCAGGCACAGCGCCACTCACGTGTCCATCGTCTCGGCTCTCACCGGCCTCATGCCCGAACAGACCGATTTCGAGTGCATCCCGCTCGAACTGGTCGAAAGCGTGCCGGCGCGCCTGGGCCTCGATGTCTGGGCCGCTCTGCGCGGGCGGCGGCGCTTCCCGTCGCGGGCGGAACTGAAGCTGCGCGACCTCGCCTCCATCGTGCAGTACATGTCGCTGATTGCGGTCATCGACGGCGGGAGGGACTTCGAAAACCGGTTTGTCGGCGACGCGGTCGTTCGCGCGCATGAAGTGCCGATCAACCACCGGCGCTTCAGCGAGATCGCTCTGGACATGCCGGTTCTGATGCAGCGGTTCCAACCCTTGTGCCGCAGGGTGGTCGACAGCGGCGCGCCGCTGGCCTATCGCGGCCGCACCGGTCACGACATGGCGCGCGTGGTCTACACCGATTTCGAAGGCGTGCTGCTGCCGCTCGGCCTTCAGAGCGTCGATTATGTGATGTACGTCGGCACCTGCACGCTTCAGGTCAACCCGCCGCCGCTGTTTGCGCATTCGTGATCGGCAAACGGTCGCAGCCGAGAGGTCCCGTCACTCGGCTGCAGTGGAAGCCCCGCCGGCCGGGGGACAATGCCGACCGCCGCCTCATGGCGTCATGGCGGGCCTTTGAGCCGGTCATGGCGAATAGGGATCAGGAAGCACCCCGATTGGCATCAGGCGTTTTCGAGCGCGATGCCTTTTTCGGCCAGCAGCGTTTTCAGTTCACCCGTTTCGTGCATCTCGCGGACGATGTCGCAGCCGCCGACGAACTCGCCCTTGACGTAGAGCTGGGGGATGGTGGGCCAGTTCGAGAATTCCTTGATGCCGTTGCGCAGCTCCGGGTCGGACAGCACGTCGAACGCCTTGAACTTCACGCCGGTCTCGGTCAGCACCTGCACCACGGCCGCGGAGAAGCCGCACTGCGGGAACACCGGCGTGCCCTTCATGAAAAGAACGACGTCGTTGGCGGCGATGTCGGCGGCGATGCGATCGCGGATGGTCGGCATGAAACCTGGAACCCTTCGAAAGTCGGCAATGAAGTAAGGGCGGAACGGCAGGGCGTCAAGCGCGGCGGTGCTTCACTCTTTCGCCATGGTCTGCAGCGAAAGCGCGTGGAGGGTGCCGCCCATCTTGCCCTTGAGCGCGTCGTAAACCATCTGGTGCTGCTGCACGCGTGTCTTGCCCTTGAAGGCGGCGGAAGTAACCATCGCCGCATAGTGGTCTTCGTCGTCGGCCAAAGCCGTGACCTTCACTTCGGCGTCGGGGAATGCCGCACGGATGAGCTTTTCGATTTCACCGGCGGGCATCGGCATGGCGAAACCTCTTTCAGTTGCCTCCCGCCATGTAGGTGGGAAGCCAGCTTTCGTGCGCCGCGCGCAGGCTTGCGAGCGTCACGGGGGCAAGCCCCACGCCCTCGAGAACCGGTTCGTCGCGGGCCCCGCCAGTGTAGCCCAAATGGTGCGCAGTGACATCGGCTTGGCGCGCCTCGGCGATCACGGCATCGGCCGCTTCCTCAGGGACAGCAAGCACATAGCGCGCCTGGTCCTCGCCGAAGAACACCGGGATGAAGCACTCGGGCTCGTAATTCACGCGCAGCGTCGCCCCGATGTTGCCGGCGAGCGCCATCTCGGCGATGGCGACCAGAAGCCCTCCGTCGGCAACGTCGTGCACCGTGTCGACGCGTCCGGCTTCGATCAGCGTGCGGACGAAGTCGCCGTTCTTCTTCTCGATCGCAAGGTCGACCGGCGGGCAGGCGCCCTCCTCCCTGCCTTCCACTTCGCGGATGTAGACCGACTGGCCGAGATGGCCTTTCGTCTCGCCGATCACGATGATGGCGTCGCCCTCGCGCTTGAAGGCCAGCGTGGCCATGCGGCCGACGTCCTTCAAGAGCCCGACGCCGCCGATACAGGGCGCAGGCCAGATGCCTTCGCCCTGGGTTTCGTTGTAGAGCGAACAGTTGCCCGACACGATCGGGAACGAAAGCGCGCGGCAGGCCTCGCCCATGCCTTCCACAGCCGCCACGATTTCTCCCATGGCGTCGGGTTTTTCGGGATTGGAGAAATTGAGGCAATCGGTGACGGCCATCGGCGTGGCGCCCACCGCGGTGATGTTGCGCCAGGCTTCGGCCACCGCCTGCTTGGCGCCCTCGAAGGGATCGGCGCGGCAGTAGCGCGGCGACACGTCCGTGGCGCAGGCCAGTCCCTTCTGCGTTCCGTGAACGCGCACCACCGCGGCATCGCCGCCGGGGCGCTGCACGGAATCGGCCATCACGGTATAATCGTATTGCTCCCACACCCAGCGCTTGGAGCACATGTCGGGCGTGCCCATGATGGCCACGAGCGAATCCATCACCAGTCGCGAACGATCGAACGCGGGCTCGCCGGCAAGCGGTGCGCGCCTGACGAACGGACGTTCGTAGACCGGCGCCTCGTCCGACAGCGCCTTAACCGGCATATCGGCCACGATCTCGCCCTTGTGGCGCACGATCAGCCGGTGCGTGTCGGTGGTGCGCCCGATGACCGAGAAATCCAGCTCCCATTTGCGGAAGATGCGCTCGGCCTCGGCTTCGCGGCCCGGCTTCAGCACCGCCAGCATGCGCTCCTGGCTTTCGGACAGCATCATCTCATAGGCGGTGAGGTTGGTCTCGCGCTGAGGCACCTTGTCGAGATCGATTTCCACGCCGGCACCGCCCTTGTCGGCCATCTCGGAAGACGAAGAGGTGAGTCCCGCCGCGCCCATGTCCTGGATAGCGATGATGGCGTCGGTCGCCATCAGCTCCAGGCAGGCTTCCAGGAGCAGCTTCTCGGTGAACGGATCGCCCACCTGCACGGTCGGGCGCTTTTCCTCGGAATCCTCGTTGAATTCCGCGCTTGCCATGGTGGCGCCATGGATGCCGTCACGTCCCGTCTTGGAACCGACATAGACGACCGGATTGCCGGCGCCCTTCGCCGCCGAATAGAAAATCTTGTCTTTCTTCGCTAGCCCCACGCACATCGCGTTGACCAGGATGTTGCCGTTGTAGGAGCGGTGGAAGCTCACTTCGCCGCCCACCGTCGGCACGCCCATGCAGTTGCCGTAGCCGCCGATGCCCGCGACCACGCCGGAAACCAGATGGCGCGTCTTGGCGTTCTCCGGCTCGCCGAAGCGCAAGCTGTCCAGCATGGCGATTGGACGCGCGCCCATGGTGAAGACGTCGCGCATGATGCCGCCGACGCCGGTCGCAGCACCCTGATAAGGCTCGATGAAACTGGGGTGGTTGTGGCTTTCCATCTTGAACACGCAGACGTCGCCGTCGCCGATGTCGATGATGCCGGCATTCTCGCCCGGGCCCTGGATCACCCACGGCGCCTTGGTGGGCAGCTTCTTCAGATGCGCGCGGGTGGACTTGTAGGAGCAGTGCTCGCTCCACATCACGCTGAACACGCCCAGCTCGACGATGTTGGGCTCGCGGCCGAGCAGGGACTTGATCTTGGCGTATTCCTCTTCCGAGAGGCCGTGTTCGCGGACGACTTCGGACGTGACGGTTTGGGCGTGCATCAAAATCGGACCTTCAGCTCAGTGCTTCCACAAGGCTCTCGAACATCGCCCGGCCGTCGGTGCCGCCGAGCAGCGGATCACAGACGCGCTCGGGATGGGGCATCAGGCCCAGCACGTTGCGCTTCTCGTTGATGATGCCGGCGATGTCGCGCATCGAGCCGTTGGGATTGTCGCCGGGGGCATAGCGGAACACCACGCGGCCTTCGCCTTCGAGGCGGTCCAACGTTTCCCCGTCGGCGACGTAGTTGCCTTCGCCGTGCGCGACGGGAAAGTGGACAAGCTGGCCCGCGTCGTAGCGGCGGGTGAAGACGTTTTGGGTCTCCTCCACGGTGAGGCCGACGGGCCGGCAGACGAACTTCAAATTGGCGTTGCGCATAAGTGCGCCGGGCAACAGGCCCGCTTCGGTCAGGACCTGGAAGCCGTTGCAGATGCCGAGCACCAGCCGGCCTTCGCCGGCCTTGGCGATCACATCCTGCATGACGCGGGAAAAGCGGGCCATGGCGCCGCATCTGAGGTAATCGCCATAGGAGAAGCCTCCCGGCAGGACGATGAGGTCGACGTCGCCCGGGATTTCGGCATCGCCGTGCCAGACCATGGCGGGCCTGTTGCCGGTGATCTGTTCGAGCGCCACGGCCGCATCGCGGTCGCAATTGGAAGCGGGGAAGACGACGACGGCGGATTTCATGGCTTCAACTCGATCTCGTATTTCTCGATTACCGTATTGGCGAGCAGCTTCTCGCACATCGCCTTGAGATCGGCGCGGGCCTTGGCCTCGTCGGCCTCCTTCAATTCGAGTTCGATCAATTTGCCCTGCCGGACGGCGCCGACCGATGCGAAACCAAGACCGTTCAAGGCGTGGCCGATGGCCTTGCCCTGCGGATCGAGAACGCCGTTTTTCAAGGTGACGAAGATGCGCGCTTTCATCGAAATCCAATTCTCCCTAACCATGCCCCTTGTGGGCGGCCGCCGCCGCCGTGAGAAGAGGACACATTACCCCCTTCACAGCTTTGCGAATGAGGGAGCCTCTACCGTCCGTGGGAGGCAAATTCGTGGACCTGAAGCCCGCCTTCGCGGGGATGACGCGCTTGGCGCGTCACTTCACCAGCATCGGTCCTTTGGCTTCTCCTTGCCCTGATTCGGGCAGGATTCCCAGGCGGCGCGCGACCTCAGAATAGGCTTCCATCAGCCCGCCCATGTCGCGCCGGAAACGGTCCTTGTCCAATTTTTCGCCAGTCTGCACGTCCCACAGCCTGCAGGAATCGGGACTGATCTCGTCGGCGAGAACGATGCGCATGTAATCGTTCTCCCACAGGCGGCCGAATTCCGCCTTGAAATCCACGAGCTTGATGCCGACGCCCAGGAAAAGACCGGACAGGAAATCGTTGACGCGGATGGTCAGGTTGACGATGTCGTCGAGGTCCTGAGGGGATGCCCAGCCGAAGGCGGTGATGTGTTCTTCGCTCACCCACGGGTCGTGAAGGGCGTCGTTCTTGTAATAATATTCGATGATCGAGCGGGGCAGGACGGTGCCCTCTTCGATTCCAAGCCGCTTGGAAAGCGTGCCTGCGGCGACGTTGCGCACCTTCACTTCGAGCGGGACGATCTCCACTTCCTTCACCAGCTGCTCGCGCATGTTGAGCCGGCGCACGAAATGGGTCGGCACACCGATGGCGTTGAGCTGGCTCATCAGATATTCGCTGATGCGGTTGTTGAGGACGCCCTTGCCCTCGATCACCGCATTCTTGGTGGAATCGAGCGCCGAGGTGTCGTCCTTGAAGTACTGGATCACCGTGCCGGGTTCGGGGCCTTCATAGAGAATCTTGGCCTTGCCCTCGTAGATCATGCGCCGGCGCTTCATCGGCTTTCTCCGCCAAAAACGCGAAGCGGGGCCTCGACGGACCCCGCCCGGGAAGCGGGCCCTCGACGGACCCCGCCCGGAATGAAAATAGCCATGCCCCCGCCCCACGGCAACGTGCGCGGAAAGGATGGCCATCGCACTTGTCCCACCGGTGCGCTAAGCTGTCGCAATCGGCCCTGCCGCGTGGAGATATTTTTATGGCAAATCAAGGAGTTGAACGAGAGGACGGGTTTAAGGAACGGCGCCGGAAGTACGAAGAGAAATGGGCCCTGGACGAGGAATTGCGGTTCAAGGTCACCGCGCGGCGCAACAAGCTCGTGGGACGCTGGGCGGCGGGGATGCTGGGCCTCAGCAATGATGCCGCGGAAGAATATGCCAAGGCGGTGGTGGCGACCGGTCTTCATGCCGGCGGCGTGGAAAAGGTGATCGAGAAGCTCGCGGCCGATCTTGAGGGCGCGGGGCTGGGGCCAGACGACATCCACGCCAAGCTCGACGAGTTCACGCTTCTGGCCACGGAGGAGGTGCAACAAGCGAAGTGACACCGCCCCGGCGCGGCGAAGATCCCTGCACGGCGGTGGTGCCATCCCCAGGTTGCAGGCAAATCCGGATTCTCGGGCAGCGCAAGGCAAGCCTCCGCCGAAGCGACCGGACGTGCAAGCGGCGATGCGGCTTTCCGTTGGGTGAGGCGTAGACCCCGCGGCGGTGGCATGTGACACTGACGCCTGTCTGTTCATGAATGTGGATGGAACACCGATACATGCGCAGCTCCCCGCGCGATGCACGGCTGTGGACGTGCGTCGTTGTCGGCGCGCTGCTGGCGCTTCCGGTCGCCGCCGCGCACCATTTGAACGTCGTTGACGCACCCGGGCACGAAGCGCGCCTGGCGCTGCTGCGCGATGTCTTGCTGAACGGGCACCCATCGCCATTCTACCAAGTAACGTCCTTTTTCCTGCCCAACATCGCATTCGACGTGATCGGGCTGAGCTTGACGTGGCTCATCGATCCCGAATCCGCGGCGCGACTGTTCCTTGCCGTCACCCTGCTTCTCGCCGTCGCGGGCACGGTGGTTCTGAACCGGGTGCTATTCGGGCGCTGGAGCTATGTGCCGCTGATCTCGAGTTTGCTCGCCTACAACCTCGAAGTGAGCGAAGGCATGCTCAACTGCGCCTTCGGGCTTGCGCTGGTTCCCTGGGCGCTGGCGCTGCGCCTGAAGCTGCGGGACAGCCCGTTCGGAGTTCTCGCGGGTATCGTCATCGGGGCGGCTCTGCTGTTCACCCACGTTTTTGCCTTCGCAACCTACGCCGTGCTTTGGCTTGGGATCTTGCTGGACGGCTGGCGCACCAAATCGATCACGCCGTCGCAGGGCGCCGCGAAGCTGACGGAACTCGCACCCGCTGCGCTGCTGCTGCTGCTCATGCCGCACGATCCCAGCAGCCATATCCGCTACGAGCCGTTTTTCGTCGCCGCCAAGCTGAGCGCGATCGTCAAGTCCCTGACGTGCGGAAGCATCGCGGGCGACATCGCCTTTGTGGCAGGCGGATTGTCGTTTGCAATTCTGCTGGCGCTCTCCGCGCGCGCAAAGCTCGCCGCACCGCTGGTCCCCGGACTGGTCATGCTGAGCCTTCTGTTCCTCGCGCTTCCGACCGAGCTCGGCCAAGCCTCCTACATCGACAAGCGCGTCCCGATTGCCATCGCGTTCATTGTGATCGCCGCTCTCGACGTCGAGTTTCGCCCGACGGCGGCCGTGGCGGGCCTGGCCGGCGTGGTCGCGCTTGCCTTCGTCGCCAAGCAGGTCGCGCTGACCAAGCTCTGGCACGACATGAATCCGAGAATCGACGCCGCCATTGCCGCGCTCGACACGCTGCCGCGCGGGGCCATCATCCTGCGCGAGGAATGCGACCTTGCCGACGGGCTTTGGGGCAGCTATCGCGCGCTCCAGCCGCCGCTGACCCACGTCGCGGCCTATGCGACGCTGGGCCAAGACCGGTTCGATGCCGGCACCTGGGCGATCGCGGGTCAGCAGCCGATCGCGGTGCGCCCGCAATATCAAGCCGCGTACGATCTTCAAATGGGCGATCCGTGGTCCTCCTGCGGCCCAGATCACGCCCGCACCGCCATGCACCGAATTCGCGGCGTCACTGATTTGGATGGCGGGCGCGCCTACTATCTCTTCGTGATACGGCCGGCAGTGCCGCGAAGCTATGCCGGCGAAGCAACCTTTGTCGCCGGCAACGGCGATTTCGAACTCTACCGGGTGGGCCGGCGCTAAACCCCGAACACGCGGGCGAAGATCGCGTCCACATACTTGAAGTGGAAGCCGAGGTCGAACAGCGAGGCGAGTTCGTCCGGCGGCAGCACCTTCACCACGTCGCCATCGCTCTTGAGAAGGTCGAGCAGTTGGCCTTCGCCGGCAAACGCGCGCATGGCGTTCCTCTGCACCAGCTTGTAGGCATCCTCCCGGCTCACGCCCTTCTGCGTCAGCGCCAGCATCACGCGCTGGCTGTGGACGAGGCCATGGGTGCGGTCGAGGTTTTCCTGCATGCGCCCAGGGTATACCACCAGCTTGTCGATGATCCCGGCCATGCGCGCCAGCGCGAAATCGAGCGTGATGGTGGCGTCGGGCCCGATGAAGCGCTCGACCGACGAGTGCGAGATGTCGCGTTCGTGCCACAGCGCCACGTCTTCGAGGGCCGGCGTCACGTAGGCGCGCACCATGCGAGCCAGCCCCGTCACGTTCTCGGAGAGAACGGGGTTGCGCTTGTGCGGCATCGAGCTCGAGCCTTTCTGGCCCGGCGAGAAATGTTCTTCGGCTTCACAAACCTCGGTCCGCTGAAGATGGCGGATCTCCACCGCCAGCCGCTCCAGCGACGCGGCAACAACGCCGAGCGCGGCAAAGAAGGCGGCGTGGCGGTCGCGCGGGATCACCTGGGTGGAGACCGGCTCGATCGCAAGCCCCAGCTTCTCGGCAACATACTCCTCCACCTCGGGACCGATGGTGGCGAAGGTGCCGACCGGGCCCGAAATGGCGCAGGTGGAAATCTCGTCGCGCGCGGTGACGAGGCGGGCCCGGGCCCGGGTGAACTCGGCATAGTAGCCCGCGAGCTTGAGCCCGAATGTGGTGGGCTCGGCGTGGATGCCATGGCTGCGCCCGATGGTGGGCGTGAGCTTGAACTCGAAGGCGCGCTTCTTGAGCGCGGCGCTGAGCGCGTCGACGTCGGCGATCAGGATATCGGCGGCGCGGCGCATCTGCACGGCGAGGCAGGTGTCCAAAACGTCCGAAGAGGTCATGCCCTGATGCACGAAGCGGGCCTCCGGTCCCACGATCTCCGACAGGTGGGTGAGGAAGGCGATGACGTCGTGCTTGACTTCGCGCTCGATCTCGTCGATCCGCGCCACGTCGAAGGTGGCGGCTCGCCCGCGCTCCCAGATGCGGGCGGCGGCCTGCTTCGGGATCACGCCGCGGGCGGCGAGCGCCTCGGCGGCATGGGCTTCGATCTCGAACCAGATGCGGAACTTGGCGTCGGCCGACCAGACGGCCGTCATCGCGTCGCGGGCGTAGCGGGGAATCATGGGGACTTTTTAGACGGAAGCTCCGGCCTGCGAAAGGTCTGGCAACGTCACCGCCCGGATCAAGGCCTTGGTCGCCTCCTCGCGCGGCGCCTTCAGGATGTCCACGATGGCTCCGCGCTCGATCAGCCTGCCCTCGTGGAACACCATGCAATCCTCGGCCAGCGCCTGGGCGACGGTGAAGTCCGAGGTGATTACCAGGAAGGCGGGACCCTGGGTGACGCGAAAGTCGATCAGCACTTCGCGCATGATCGTCTGGGCAAAGGCATCAAGACCCCGCAAGGGTTCGTCGATCACGGCCAGTAGCGGCGCGCTGACGATGGCGCGGGCCACCTGCAGCCGGCGCTTGTCGAAGGCGGACATGCGACCGACCAGACGCTTGCCGTCGAGCGAAGCCAACCCCACGCGCTTCAGCGCCGCCTCGCGATAGCCCGCGACCAGATCGCCTGAGAGGTTGAGATGCGCCCTTAAGGGTTCCTCCACCGTGTCCCACAGGCTCATGCGCGGATCGAGCGATTCGTCCGAGCCGGTGATGAACGCGATGCGGCGGCGGATGCGCGAGGCCATGGTCTGGGACAGGATGTTGAGATCCACCGCATCGAACACCACGCGCCCCGAGGCCGCGGGTTCGAACGCCAGCACGGCGCGCAGCAGCGCCCGTCGGCCGGAGCCTTCCTCGCCCACCAGAGCCAGCGCCGCGCCGCGGCGCAATTCGAAGGTCAGGCCATCGCGCGTCTTGCCGCCGTACATGAGGCCGTGGACCTGCAACAGGGGCTGGCCGCGGGCCGAACTGCGGGGGCGCGTCTCGGTCAGCGAGAGCTGGGGCAGCGCCTTGAACAGCGTGCGCGTGTAGGCGTGGGCGTGGCCGCTCATCAGGCGCAGTGCGTCGCCTTCCTCCACCACGCGGCCGCTCCGCATGACGATCACCCGTCCGCCGAGGCGCGCCGGCGGCTGCAGCCCGCCGGTGGCGTAGATCAACGCGAAGCCCAGGCGCCTCCGTTCCTGCGCCAGCATCTCAAGCAGCATACGCACAGCGCCGGGGCCGAGATCGGCCATGGCGTGATCGGCAAGAACCAGGTCGGGCGTCTGGGCGCTGACGCAGGCGAGCAGGCCAATGGCCTGCGTGACGGGGTCAAGCCGGCCGGGCTTGGCATCGAGCAGCTGCGGCGTCACCGTGCCGGGCAGGCGCTCCAGCGCCAGCCGCAGCTCCTCGCTGGCGCTGCCGAGCGGCGCGCCGAGCTTGCGGGCGATCACGCGGGCGAGCTGATCGGCCAGGCTGGCGTGCGGCGCAAACGGCTGCGACAGCGGATTGGCAAGCCAGGCAATGCGGATCGGCGGCTTGGCACGCCAGGCGGAGGGCCGCATCTCGGCACCGCGAAAGCGCAAGGTGCCGGTGACGGTGTCGGTTTTGTGCGCGAAGCCGCCGAGCACGCGCAGCAGGGCTTCCTTGCCGCATCCCGTCTCGCCCAGGACGATGGTGCTCTCGCCGGGATCGAGCCGCAGGGAGAAGCGGTCGAGCACGGTCGCGCCGCCGCTTGCCACCGTGAGCTCGGACAGTTCGAGCAGGGGCCGGCTTTCCATCATGGCTGTTCGCCTTCGTCCAATCCCGCGGCCAGCCGCGCGCACAGCACCAGGATCACCAGCGCCGCCGCCGGGCATGCCGCCGTCCACCACGCCGCCAGGTAGGTCGCCTTGGCGGCCGCGATCATCAAGCCCAGATCGCGCGCCGGGGGCTCGGCGCCGAAGCCGAGGAAGCTGGCCGTGGAAAGGATGATCGTGACCGCAGCCAGGGCGCGGGCGGCCACCGATCCCAGCATTTCGCGGAATTCATAGGTCAGGTCGCGGTGAAGCAGGGTCGTGGCCGGGATGCCGGTCGCGCGTGCATATTCGGAGTGCTTGGAATCGACGTCGACGCGGTCGAAGGCGCGCACGAAGGCGAGCGGCGCGGCGGCCAGGCCTGCCGCCAGCGGGGCGAAGAAGCGCGCCGTCAGCCCGATCAAAAGGATGGTCAGAAGCAGCGCCGGCACCGCCGCCAGCACCCCCATCACGCCGCGAATCGCACGGGCGAGGGGGACGGGCAGCCGCGCCGCCACGGCGCCGAACAGTTCGCCGCAGACGATCGCCACCAGCGCGCCGAACAGCGCGTGCGCCCCGGTTTCGGCCAGCCCGTGCAGGGTTTCGCTCATGAGGTCGCGGCCCAAGAGATCGGTGCCGAACGGATGGGTGGACGATGGTGCATTGAGCATCGCGCTCGGGTCGGCCATGCCTGCTGGCGCGCGGGCGATGAAGTCGCTCAACAGCACCGTCACCGCGAGAAGTCCCAGGCCGCACCAGCCGACGCCGCGCACGATCAGGCGCGACAGCGGCGGGGAGGCTTCAAGGGTCTGCCCGGCGCTCATGGCGCGCCCTCGCTGGCCAGCGCATGAGCGGCGATCCGGCCGGCGAACTCGGCCAGGAAGGTGAGGCAGGCAAACATGAACAGGATGATGGCCGTCATGTTCCAATCGGCCAGCGCCACCGCTTTGACGAACAGGTCGGCCGCGCCGGAACGGTGAAACACCCATTCGGCCACGACGGCGGCCGACAGCAGTGCCAGCATGATCTCCCCGGCGCTCGCCACCAGCCCCGCCATCACTCGCGGCAGGATGAAGCTGCGCTCGATCTCGAATGCGGAAAGGCCGAGGCGCTTCAGGCCGTTACGGAACGCCCCACCGCTGGCCTGCGACGCCGAATGCCGCAATGCAAGCTGGACGACTGCGGCTCCGGCAAATCCCACCGTGATGATCGGCAGTGCGGCGATCTCGAACGCCTCGTCGGGCGACACCGCGGCGCCCACCGGTGTGTTGACGCTGACGGGCCAGTGCAGCAAATGGACGGCGCCATAGGCGAGCGCCAGCCCGGCGCAGAACAGCGGCGTCGCCGTGATGATCTGGATGAGCGGCGCAATCGCGCGGCGCGTCGGTCCCACTGCTGCAACGAGCCCCAAAGGGACGCCGGCAACCAGCGCCAAGCCCGCGCCCTCGGCCACCAATTTCAACGTCGAGGGGATGCGCTCGCCCAGCTCCTGCCATGCCGGCTGGCCGCTGATGGCGCTCTGGCCCAGATCGCCTTGGGCAAAATGGGCGAGCCGGCCGGCGACCGCCAGCAGGAACCCCCACAGACCGTGGCCACGCGGCACGCCGATCGCGGAAATCACCGCCGCGACCACCACCGCACCCAACACTCCGACCACCAAACGAACGGCTTGGCGGGCGAGAAAACTGCGCATGACCCCCAACTCCCGGCAACCGCTAATATCGGCCGCGCGGCGCCCACGGACAAGTCCGTTCGGTCCCGTTTTACAGCAATCCCAGGGTCTTGAAGCTCGAATGCCCGTTGCGGCCGACGATCACATGGTCGTGGACGACGATTTTCAGCGCTTTGGCGGCGTCGGCCACCTCGCGCGTCATGGCAATGTCGGCGCGGCTGGGCGCGGGATCGCCCGAAGGGTGGTTGTGCACCAGGATGATGGCCGCGGCCGACAGCTCGAGCGCCCGCTTCACGATCTCGCGCGGATAGACGGGCGTGTGGTCGATGGTGCCGGTCGACTGCACCTCGTCGGCGATGAGCACGTTGCGGCGATCGAGGAAAAGAACCCGGAATTCCTCCCGTTGCGAGCGTGCCATGGCCGCCGCGCAATAGTCGATCAGCGCGTTCCAGCTCGCCAGTGCCGGCCTTCCAATGACTTTGCTTTTGGCAAGGCGCAGCGCCGCCGCATCCACGATCTTGAGCTGGGCGGCCGCCGCATCGCTGACGCCTTCGACTTCGAGAAGGCGCTCGCGCGGCGCGGAGATTACTTCCGCGAAGCTGCCGAATTGAGCGATCAGCTCCTTGGCGAGCGGCTTGACGTCGCGCCGGGGGAGGGCCGCGAACAGCACGAGCTCGAGAAGCTCGTAATCCGGCATCGCCTCGGCGCCGCCGGCTAGGAAGCGCTGGCGCAGGCGTTCGCGATGGCCGAGGTAATGGGGCGCGTCGTCGACGGGGATGTCAAAGATATGGCGGCTTGTGCCAGCCCTTTGGCGAGAGCGTGAAGATTTCGACGCCATCCTCCGTAACCCCCACGGAATGCTCGAACTGCGCCGACAAGGAGCGGTCGCGCGTGACCGCGGTCCAGCCGTCGCCCAGCACCTTCACGCCGTAGCCGCCCAGATTGATCATCGGCTCGATGGTGAAGAACATACCCGGTTTCAGACCGATGCCGTAGCCCGGCTTGCCGTAATGCACGATGTTCGGCAGCGCATGGAACACCTGGCCCAGGCCGTGGCCGCAGAAGTCGCGTACCACGCTGCAATGCTCCTCGCTCTCGACATAGGACTGGATGGCATGCCCGATGTCGCCGGTGGTGGCGCCCGGCCTCACCGCCGCAATCCCGCGCAGCATGGATTCATAGGTGATGTCGACCAGACGCTGCGCCTTGCGCTTGACCTCGCCCACCAGGAACATGCGCGAGGTGTCGCCGTGCCAGCCGTCGAGGATCACGGTAACGTCGATATTGACGATGTCGCCTTCGCGCAGCGGCCGCTCCGACGGCATGCCGTGGCAGACCACGTGGTTGATCGAGGTGCAAAGCGTGAAGCGGTAGCCGCGATAGCCCAGGCACGCCGGCACCGCCCCGTGGCCGACGATGTAGTCGTAGGCGAGCTTGTCCAGGTGTGCCGTGGTCACGCCCGGCTTCACTTCCGGAACCAAGAGGTCGAGCACCTCGGCCGCCAGACGTCCGGCCTTGCGCATGGCTTCGAACTCGGCCGCGCTGTGCAGCGCCACGGAAAAATGGGCTTTCCGGGCGGCTTCGAACACTTCGGCTTCGGGCATCAGGGCGGTCATCTGCAACTGCTCTTAATCTAAGGCGCACAATGCCGCAATTCCACCATTGCGGCGCTTCACGTTACGACACGGGACCGAAGGTGGATGCCGGCGGCTTGCCGGCCGCAGCATAGGGGTGACTGCGGATGTCCGCCCTGTGCGGCCGATCGGCCGGACGGCGCCCGGTCGGGCGGGTGCGATGGTCCAAGCCAGTTGAATTCCGGCCCCCGGCGGGGCCACAGTGCGGCGATGAGCCCCAACCCCACAGCCGCCGTGCTGGTGATCGGCGACGAGATTCTCTCGGGCCGCACCCAGGACACGAACTCGAACACGATTGCGCGCTTTCTCGGGCCGTTCGGCGTGGAGGTGAAGGAAATCCGCGTCGTCGGCGATGTCGAAAACGAGATCGTCGAGGCCCTGAACGCGCTTCGCGCCCGCTACAGCTACGTCTTCACCACCGGCGGCATCGGGCCCACGCACGACGACATCACCGCCGACGCCGTGGCCAAGGCGTTCGGGGTGGGAATCGATTTCGATGCCGAGGCGCTCGCCCTGATTAAGGCGCGCCTGAAGCCGGGTGACCTCAACGATGCGCGCAAGCGCATGGCGCGCATCCCGCTCGGCGCTTCGCTGATCAGGAACCAGGTTTCCGCCGCGCCCGGATTTGCGATCGGTAATGTCTTCGTGATGGCCGGAGTGCCGTCGATCATGAAAACGATGCTCGAGGACATCGCTCCAAGGCTCGAACGCGGCCGCGCGGTGCAAAGCGCGACGATTGCCGCGCGCATCGGCGAGGGAACCATTGCCACGCCGCTCGCCCAGGTGCAGCGCGAGCATCCGCGCGTCGCCATCGGCAGTTATCCCTATTACGAAGCTGACGGCTACGGGGTGCAACTGGTCGCACGCGGCACCGATTTGGAATCGGTCGAAAAAGCAGCGCAGGCGATTGAACGCATTGTCCGCGAAGCCGGCGCGGAGCCTTTACGACGTTCAGGTTAAAGCGAAGAAATGCACGGTGCTTGCGCCATTGTGGTGGAAAAATGGCGTAACCGGTGTATCGTGCATTTTACAGAACGGCGAAAACGCCGGTCCCAAGGGGTTGGGTAAAAAGAGCGAGTAGGAAGGCGCGAGTCTTCCGGAAGGTGGGGCGATGAAACGGCTCTGGACAGCCATCGCTGTCGGTCTGATGGTTACCGCGGCCGGTGTGGCTGTTGCCGACAATCTCGCCTCTGACAAGCAGACCGATTTCTTCGCCCCCGGCCGCCATCAGTTCTATGTCTGGTGTTCCGACGGCGCCGACTACACAACGGTGCAACGCGGGCTATCCGCCGAAGATGCGCAGACGCGCCTTTACAACACCGTGAAGGCCAAAGGGCGCGCTGCCTGCTGGCCGGTCTGGCAAGGCAAGGTCGCTGGATAGCGTGCATGCTTCGAGGCGCCGCCGCCGCGTCATCCTGAGGTGGCCGCGCAACGGACAATTTCCAAGCCGGCAATGCGCTGGATGCGTGCGCGGTTCTCGAAGTTCGGCGGCGGCGCGCCTCGGCATGACGCACACGTTCATTTCTTCGGCGGCAACCGGTGTTTGCCCTTGGCCAGCGCCACGATCATGCCGCGCAGCGTCTGCACCTCCTGGTAGGTGAGCTGGGCGCGGTGGATGGTGGCGCGGATGGCGCGCTGCATGTGCTCGCGCTTGTCGGGCGGATAGAGGAAGCCGGTGCGCGTGAGCTCTCCTTCGAGATGATCGAACAGCTGAAACATCTCCGCGCGGGTGGGTTTGCGGTGCAGCGGGCCGTGCTCGATGCGCGCGGGCGGGGTATCGTCGTCCTGCTTGAACCACTCGTAGCAGCAGACGAGTACCGCTTGGCCAAGATTGAGCGACGAGAACTCCTCGGTGGGAACGGTGATCACCGCATCGCAGAGCGAGATGTCTTCGTTCTCCAGCCCCGCGCGTTCGTTGCCGAACAGAAGGCCGGTCTTATCGTCCGTTCCAACGCGGCGCAGGCGGCGGGCGGCTTCCTCGGGCGTCAGCAGCTCTTTGGTGATGCCGCGGTCGCGCGCCGTGGTGGCGTAGACGAGGTTCAGGTCCGCCAGCGCTTCGGGCAGCGTGTCGAACAGCCGGGCGGCCTCGACGATGTCGATGGCGTTGACCGCCATCGCGTTCGCCTTCTCGTTGGGCCAGCCGTCGCGCGGGGCGACGAGGCGCATCTCCGAAAGGCCAAAGTTCTTCATGGCGCGGGCCGCGGAGCCGATGTTTTCGCCCAGCTGCGGGCGGCACAGGATGATGGTGGGGGCATTCATGCAGACGTTCCCGTCAACGGCATGATACTGCCATAAAGCTGCGGTTTCGCAGCGGCAAGAGTGCCCGGGGCGAACGCCCGCAATTGGCTTTGACGGCCCTGGAACTCCCGGCTAGAACGCCTCCAAAGTACCCCACCCGAGGCTTTCATGGACAAGATCAAGGTCGCAAATCCGGTCGTCGAGCTCGACGGCGACGAGATGACCCGCATCATCTGGGATCTGATCAAGCAGAAGCTGATCCTGCCTTATCTCGACGTGAAGCTCGACTATTACGACCTCTCCGTGCAGCACCGCGATGCGACCGGCGACAAAGTCACCGTCGATGCGGCCGAGGCCATCAAGCGCCACGGCGTCGGCGTCAAATGCGCCACCATCACCCCCGACGAAGCCCGCGTGAGGGAGTTTGGCCTCAAGCACATGTGGAAGTCCCCCAACGGCACCATCCGCAACATCCTTGGGGGCGTGATCTTCCGCGAGCCGATCATCTGCAGGAACGTGCCGCGCCTCGTGCCGGGCTGGACCAAGCCCATCGTCATCGGCCGCCATGCCTATGGCGACCAGTACCGGGCCACCGACTTTCGCTATCCCGGCGCCGGCGCCTTGAGCCTCAAATGGGTGGGTGCCGACGGCGAGGTGATCGAACACGAGGTGTTCAAGGCCCCAGGCTCCGGCGTCGTCATGGCGATGTACAATCTCGACGATTCCATCCGCGATTTCGCCCGCGCCGCAATGAACTATGCGCTGGCCCGCAACTATCCGCTCTATCTCTCCACCAAGAACACGATCCTGAAGGCCTATGACGGGCGCTTCAAGGACCTGTTCCAGGAGGTGTTCGAGCGCGAGTTCGCGACCGCCTTCAAGGCCAAGGGACTGACCTACGAGCACCGGCTGATCGACGACATGGTGGCGAGCGCGCTCAAGTGGAGCGGCGGCTACGTCTGGGCCTGCAAGAACTACGACGGCGACGTGCAGTCCGACACCGTGGCGCAGGGCTTCGGCTCGCTGGGGCTGATGACGAGCGTGTTGATGACGCCGGACGGCAGAATCGTCGAAGCGGAAGCCGCGCACGGCACTGTGACGCGCCACTATCGCCAGCACCAGCAGGGCCAGGCCACTTCGACCAATTCCATCGCCTCGATTTTCGCCTGGACGCGCGGACTTTCCCATCGCGCCAAGCTCGACGGCAACGAGAAGCTGGCGAAGTTCGCCGAGACGCTGGAAGAGGTGTCGGTCGCAACCGTCGAATCCGGCTTCATGACCAAGGACCTCGCACTGCTGGTCGGCCCCGACCAGAAGTGGCTGACGACCGAAGGCTTCCTCGACAAGGTCGACGAGAACCTGAAGCGGGCGATGGGCTGAACGTTCAGCGTGAAGTGCGACCGGGTTCGCCGCGCGCTGCCGCGTCCGTTGCCGCGGAGTTCATCAAGGCGGCCAGAACGTCGCCGAACGAACCTTCGATCTCGATCTGCTCCACCACGAAATGGCGCGCCTTGAGCGCGGCAGTCAGGTTGACACCCTTCTCAAGCAGGTCCAGGAAGACCTTGATCGCGTAGTAGTGTCCTTCCTGGAGCGCCAGCACATAACCGGTTTCGACGTCCGCAGTTGCCATGATATGTCCATGCTGGCGGTCGACCGAGGCGACGCAAAGTTGGGCGAACCGCTGCCCGAACCTCTTCTTGAGCAGCGCGCAGGCCTCGATGAAATCGCACGGCGAATACTTCACCCCGGCGGCGAGCAGCAGCGCCGCCGATTTCACCTTCGAGGCGGCCATCTTGTCGATTTCCGCCTCGAATTCCTGTTTTGGCTTGAGCGGCAACAGCGGGTAATCCTGGCTGTGCAGCCCGAAGGGCAGCTTCGGGATGTTCACGCAGACATCGCACTCGCCCCCCGGCCGGCCGCCGATTCGCATCGAGCGCCGGCGCACCTGGAACTGCACCGCCAGATACGTGAACATCACCGACACGCTGATGCCGAGCGTGGCGCCAAGGCCGTGGCGGGCGTGGACATAGGCGAACTGACGAAGACAGCGCGCATAGCTGAAGCAGACAAATTGATAGATGCCGGCGTAATCTTCGCGTCCTGCAATCGACGCGTCGACGATCCAGCCGATCACAATGGCGAACGCGATGATCACGGCCGCCTTGAGCAGTCGCCACAGATCGACATTGCCGCCCGACATTTGCATGCCCCCCGATGCCCGGCTGCGCGAGCTTACCATCAAGGGTGGCATCCGCCGCGGCCGGTCGGGCGCGGCGGCGCGCCTCACTTCGGCCCGCCGATCCGATCGTTAACCTTGTTTTTCACTTCGCTTCTTGGCGAAACGCCAGGCGAGATCTTGAAAAGCGCCGCCGGCTGACCACGTGATGGCGGCGCACCGACGCATGCGGAGGTTTTCGTGACAAGGACGTACGGCCCGCAATCGACGACCGACGAGGTGCTGGAGGGGATCGACCTTTCCGGCAAGCGCGTGCTGGTGACGGGTGTATCGGCGGGGCTGGGCGTGGAAACCGCGCGCACCCTGGCGGCGCATGGCGCGCATGTCGTCGGTGCGGCCCGCGATCTCGACAAGGCGCGCAGGGCCACGGCGGCGATCAAGGGTGCGCTGGAACTCGTCGAACTCGACTTGGCTTCGTTGCAAAGCGTGCGCGCCTGCGCCGGTGCGCTGGTCAGGCTCGGCAAGCCGTTCGACCTCGTGATCGCCAATGCGGGCGTGATGGCGCCGCCCTTCGGCAAGACCGTGGACGGCTTCGAAACCCAGTTCGGCACCAACCATCTCGGACACTTCGTTCTGGTGAACCGGATCGCCTCGCTGATGGCTGCGGGCTCGCGCCTGGTGAACCTCTCCTCCGCCGGTCACCGCTATGCCGACGTTGATCTCGACGATCCGAATTTCGAGCGCAGCGCCTACGATCCGATGAAGGCCTATGGCCGCTCGAAGACGGCCAACATCCTGTTCGCCGTCGAATTCGACCGCCGCCACAAGGGCCGCGGCGTGCGCGCGACGGCGGTCCATCCCGGCGGCATCAATACCGAGTTGGGGCGGTATCGCGATCCCGCGGAACTGCAAAAAACCATCGACACGATCAACGCCAACCTGGCCGCCAGGGGCCTGCCGCCGTTCACGTTCAAGACCGTCGCGCAAGGCGCGGCGACGACCGTTTGGGCGGGAGTGGTCGCACCGGCCGAGGATATTGGTGGGCAGTATTGCGAAGACTGCCACGTGGCCGGACCTGCGGTCGGCGACACCTTTGGCGGCGTGCGCGCCTATGCCCTCGATGCCGACCGCGCCAAGGCGCTGTGGGCCAAGTCCGAGGCGATGGCGGCGGAGAGGTTCTGAAGCGCTCCGTTCACGGCAGCTCGCCCGTCTCCAGCCAGCGGGCGCACTCGGCGCCGAGTTCCTCATTTGCCCGCGATTCGTAGGCGGCGACGTCGTCCCCGGTGAGCGCCTCGCGCCAGCGCCCGTTGGTGCCCTTGTTGATGAAGGCCTCCGCGCCGCCCGCGAAGATCGCCCCGCCCAGCGGGGTTACCAGCGCCGCATTCTTCTTCATGTAGTCGAAGGTGCAGTGTTCGACGATTCCGCCAAAACGGTCGCGGTCGATCGGGATATCGAGGAAGCGCGCGATGCGGCGCATCTGGCCGGGCAGGTCGCGCTTCAGATTGGCATAGTGCACCAGCAACACGTTGGGCAAATCGCGCACGGCCCACCAGCTCTTCACGTTCTCCCACATCGGCCAGAACGGATAGCCGTCCCTGGCGAGCCATTCACGGAACGCGTCGACGACGTCCCGCTGGCATCTCGGTATGGGCGGGCCGACGCGGCCGGGCGTGTCGTTGATTGCCGCGTACCATTTGTCGTTGGCCTTGGCCCAATGGTTGTGGAGGCTCCACAGAACGTCGCGCCCGTCGCGGCCGACATAGATATATTTGGCCAGCGGGCTGAACACGAGCGCGTCCACGGGAAGATGGGTCTTGATGAAGCGGCGATGCTTCTGCGCTTCCATCTGCGCGAGCTTCACCTCGTTGGGCACCACGCGCAGGTCGAGCCAGGGTGAGCATTCGTTGACGGCCACGCCCTCGGCGCCGTCGAACACGAGCTGGCCCACGATCTGCTGCATCCAGGTCGTGCCCGACTTGCCATAGGTGGCAATGACGATGTCGTCGTTGCGGAAACGAAAGTCGTTCCACACCGTGGAATCGAAATGGTGGTTGAAGAACTCGCGTGTCTTCTGCGGGAAGCTGAATGCGTCCATGACCGGCCCTCCAAGAACTTGCGAGAGATAGCAAGTCGCAATTGGCACGCAAGGCCGGGCGGCGGCAATGACGGGCAGGCCCGGCCGGCTTCCGCCGCGGCAAGGTGGATTATTGCGAGGCGAAAAACGGCGCCGCCAACCGACCTATTGTTCTTGATTTGTTCCGTGTTGTGCCATAGCGTCGGTGACCCCAAAGGAGGGACGCGATGCTGGGCTATGTCACGATCGGTGCGCTCGACGTGGAAGCGTCGGGCCGGTTCTACGACGCCGTGCTGGGCGCCATTGGCGAGGAACGCAAGTTCGCCGACGGCGGCTGGATCGGCTACGGCCCCAAGGGCCAGGACAGCCAATACTGCTACCTCTGCCCGCCGTTCGACGGCAAGCCGGCGCGCCCCGCCAACGGACTGATGCTGGCATTCAAGGCGCACAACAACGCCGAAGTCGATGCGGCCCATGCGGCGGGTATGGCCAATGGAGGCAGCGATGAAGGCAAGCCCGGCTATCGCCCGCCCGAAGGCACGGAGTTCTACGGCGCCTACCTGCGCGATCCCACCGGCAACAAGATCTGCGTCTACTTCAAGGCCGGCTAATCGTCTTCGCGGTATTCGTAGCGCTTTTCGGCCGAAGAGATTTCGACCTGCGGGATGTCGCCTTCTCTGGCGCTGGAGACGAGATGGCTCTTGGCGGCCTCCTCGATACGGCGGCGCAGGTCGGGATGCTTGCGCGTCAGCGTGGTGAAATCCTCCGCCGACAACGCCAGGAGCCGGCAGTTCGAGAGCGCGACGATGGTGGCGCGGCGATGGGTCTGGTGCAGCAGCGCCAGCTCGCCGAAGAAATCGCCGGGCCCGAACGTCACCTTGCGGTGCGGCAGTTCGGCTTCGACCTCTCCCGAAACGATGAAGTACATGGCGTGCGCCGGCGCGCCCTTGACCGAGATGATCGTTCCGCGCGGCACGCTCTGCGAACGCAGCACGTTCATGATCTCGCCCAGAAGGCGTGCGTCGAAATCGCGGAACAGCGGCACCCGGGCCAGCATGCCGAAGGTGATGACGAAATCGCGCTGATGGATGGTGTTGAGAAACCCCGTGGCGACGATGCCGACTGGAAGCGCCAGGATGCCCAGGCCCACGACCATCGTGCAGCCGGCGACCAGACGGCCGAGCAGCGTGATCGGCACCGCGTCGCCGTAACCCACGGTCGTAAGTGTCGTGATCGCCCACCACATCGCATTCGGAATGGTGCCGAACAGCTTGGGCTGCACGGCGCCTTCCGCGGCGTGCATCGCGGCGGCCGCGAAAATCGTGGCACAGATGAGCAACAGAAGCGTGCCGATCAGCGCGCGCCGCTCCTCGACGATCACGCGGCCCAGTGTCGAAAGCGCCGGCGAATAGCGCGCGATCTTCAACAGGCGCAGCAGGCGGATGAGCCTCAGAAAGCGGAAGTCCAGGAACGGGAGGAAGACCGTGAAATAGACCGGCGCCACCGCCAAGAAGTCGATCACCATGAGCGGCTTCAGGGCCGCGTGCATCCGTCCATTGAAGCGGCCCTTCTCGTGGATCAGCGGGTCCTCCACCGAAACCCACAGACGCAGAATGTACTCGACGCTGAACACCGCCACCGAGAAGACCTCGAATACCTCGAGGTCGAGCCAGAAGGGTCTGCGGATCGAGGGCACGCTCTGCAGCGTGAAGGCAGCGACGTTGAGGATGATGAGGATGATGAGCGAGATTTCGACGGCAAAGCCCAGCGGGCCGCCGGCATGGCCGCCCTCCAGCACCAGGTAGACGCGGCGGCGCAGCTTTTCGTATCTGTCGGCCGCCCCCCGCATCGTCCTACCGTGCCCTTAGCCGCGCTTCGATGGCGGCGAGCGCCTCGGCCGCCTTCGATCCGTCGGGACCGCCGGCCTGCGCCATGTCGGGACGGCCGCCGCCGCCCTTGCCGCCGAGCGCCTCGGCCCCTAGCCGCACCAGATCGACGGCGCTGATCGTCTTGGCGAGATCGTCAGTAACGCCCACCACCAGCGAGGCACGCCCGTCGGCCACCGCCGCGAACGCCACGACGCCGGAACCGATCTTGGCCTTGGCCTCGTCGGCGAGGCCTTTCAGGTCCTTCGGGCTGACGCCTTCCACCACGCGCATCACGGCCGCAATGCCGTTGATCGCCTTTACCTCGCCGCCGTCGGACTTGATTGGACCGGCCAGCGCCAGCGCCCGCTTGGCGTCCGCCAAGTCGCGCTCCAGCCGGCGGCGCTCCTCGGCAAGCTGGGCGACGCGGGCCGGAAGCTCCTCCGGGCTGGCCTTGAGTTCGGCGGCGGCCTCGCGCGCCAGAAGGGCGCGGTGCGACAGATACTGGCGCGCGCCTTCGGAAGTCAGCGCCTCGATGCGGCGCACGCCCGAGGCTACCGCGCTTTCGCCCAGGATGGTGAACAGGCCGATGTCGCCCAGGCGGAACACATGCGTGCCGCCGCACAATTCGACGGAATAAGGCTTGTCGCCGCCTTGGTTCTCAAGCTCCGTGCCCATGGTCAGCACACGGACTTCCTCGCCGTATTTCTCGCCGAACAGGGCTTCGGCGCCCATCTCGATGGCCTTGTCGGTCGGCATCAGGCGGGTGGAGACGTCCGAGTTCTGCCTGATGACGGCGTTGACGAGGCTTTCCACCTGTTGCAGTTCGTCGGGCGTCACCGCCTTGGGATGGCTGAAGTCGAAGCGCAGCCGGTCGGGCGCCACCAGCGAGCCCTTCTGGGCCACGTGGGGGCCGAGCACGCGCTTCAGCGCGGCGTGCAGAAGGTGCGTGGCGGAGTGATTGGCCCGGGTGGCGCGGCGCCGCTCGCCATCCACGACGAGATCGACGGCATCGCCGACCGCGAGTTCGCCCTTGGCAAGTTCGACGACATGCACGATCAGCGCGCCCAGCTTCTTCTCGGTGCCGATCAGCCTGCCTTCGGCGCGGGGGGATTTGAGGAGGCCGGTGTCGCCCACCTGGCCGCCGGATTCGCCGTAAAACGGAGTCTGGTTGGTCAGCACGCGCACGGTCTCGCCGGCCTTGGCGGAGGTGGTGCGGGTGCCGTCCTTCAAGATGGCGATGACGGTGCCTTCGGCCTCTTCGGTGTCGTAGCCGAGGAACTCGGTCTTGCCCAGTTCGTCGAGCAGGGCGAACCACTGCGCGTCGGTGGCGGCCTCGCCCGAACCGGCCCAGGCTTTCCTCGCCTCGGCACGCTGGCGCTCCATCGCCGCGGCGAAGCCCGGCGTGTCCACCGCGATGCCGCGGGATTTCAGGGCGTCCTGCGTCAGGTCCAGCGGGAAGCCGTAGGTATCGTAGAGCTTGAAGGCCACCTCGCCGGGCAGCGTGTCGCCCTTGGCCATCGTCCCCGTGGCCTCGTCGAGCAGCTTCAAGCCCCGCGCCAGCGTTTCGCGGAATCGGCTCTCTTCCAGCTTGAGGGTTTCGGCGATGAGCGGCTGGGCGCGCGTGAGCTCGGGATAGGCTTCGCCCATCTCCGCCGCCAATGCCGGCACCAGCCGATACATCAGCGGATCCTTGGAGCCAATCAGGTGCGCGTGGCGCATGGCGCGGCGCATGATGCGGCGAAGCACGTAGCCGCGGCCTTCGTTCGAGGGCAGCACGCCCTCGGCGATCAGGAAGGAAGAGGCACGCAAATGGTCGGCGATGACGCGGTGGCTGGCGAGTGCGGCCCCTTCCGCCTTGGCGCCCGACAGCTCGACCGAAGCGGCAATCAGGTGGCGGAAGAGGTCGATGTCGTAGTTGTTGTGCACGCCCTGCAGGATCGCGGCCATGCGCTCGAGCCCGAGGCCGGTATCGATGGAAGGCTTGGGCAGATCGAGGCGGGTCTTCTCGTCCACCTGCTCGAACTGCATGAAGACGAGGTTCCAGAATTCGAGGAAGCGATCGCCGTCCTCGTCCGGGCTGCCGGGCGGCCCGCCTGCAAGCGCCGGACCCTGGTCGATGAAGATCTCCGAGCAGTAGCCGCAGGGGCCGATCGGGCCCATGGCCCACAGATTGTCGGTGTGGCCGATGATGCGCTCGTCGGGAAAGCCTGAAACCTTCTTCCAGATGGCGCGCGCCTCGGTGTCGTCGGGATAGACGGTGACGAGCAGCCTGTCCTTGCCGAGGCCGAAATCCTTGGTGACGAGATCCCAGGCATAAGTGATGGCGAGCTCCTTGAAGTAGTCGCCGAACGAAAAATTACCCAGCATCTCGAAGAAGGTGTGGTGGCGCGCGGTATAGCCCACGTTATCGAGGTCGTTGTGCTTGCCCCCGGCACGCACGCATTTCTGCACGCTGGTCGCGCGCGCATAGGGGCGCTTCTCGGCGCCGGTGAACACGTTCTTGAACTGCACCATGCCCGCATTGGTGAAGAGCAGGGTGGGGTCGTTGCGCGGCACCAGCGGCGAGGAGGCCACCACCGCGTGCTGGCGGGCGCGAAAGAACTCGATGAAGCCGGAGCGGATGTCTGCGAGACTCGTCATGGGGGTCTTTTAGCGGGCCATAAAAATATTGTCATCCCGGCCGGGCGGCGGCCGCACGGACGGAAAGGTGTCGCGCGATCGGCTTGGCCGGCGCACGGAGCCGGGCCCCACCCCGACACCCGACGGATTTCCGATTAGGTCCCGGATCGCGCCCCAATGCCACACCACAAAATCGCCTCGGGCGCGTCCGGGATGACAGCCGCGAAATCGAAGGGGCGTGGCGGGTTTTCC